>ERZ1034427.9-NODE-9-length-45621-cov-31.321490_pt1 | contig 45621 bp, 53 predicted proteins | sample MGYA00520607_ERZ1034427 | MGnify/ENA primary metagenome ERZ1034427 (study PRJEB33736, sample SAMEA104288489) | Azolla caroliniana | place: Brazil | collected 1987 | study: EMG produced TPA metagenomics assembly of the PRJEB19522 data set (Is there foul play in the... | reverse complement strand
CTTTCTCTAATTGAGTTTTTTGACCAACCTATGAAAGCCATGGTTCACTCTGCTTTCCATACACCTTCTTTAATCCCTCTACCTTAGACCTGAGTCCTTAAGGGCAAACTAAAAGGATTGGCTTGTAACGCAAAATACAAATCCCTAAAAGCCCATTTATAAACTAAATATTCAGTAGGGTGTGTTACGGCTATGCAAGAATTTAGGAGTTTTAGAGAGTGAGAATTAACCGTTACGCACCGATAAATATGGTACCTTAAGCGTTGCTATAATGCAATCTACAATGTAGGGTTTACTTTATAAACTATCCCTAATAGGGATTAGTTGGAATTGCAATGCAATATTGAACAAATCTTTGTGTGGAGATGGTGTGGAGATGTGACCGTTTCAATCCCTAATAGGGATTAGTTGGAATTGCAATTTTCCCATTGGGTGGATGAATACAAATCTTGAGTTTCAATCCCTAATAGGGATTAGTTGGAATTGCAATAGCGGGAGGCTGAAAGCCTATATACTATATGTATTTTTCAAGGTTCTATTGCACGGATGCTATTATCATAGTCCATTCTAGAAAATGTGTCAAGGGCAAAAAGCGCTGAAACCCAGTGTGGGTAAGGTGCGCGGATAGGTGACTAACATTAACAGCTGCAAAATCAAGCCTATCAAGGGATACAGCCATTTTTTCAGTTTCTTGATTTTTAACACCTATCCATCCACGCAAAAAAGCTAGTTATACTGCAAACGGGTGAAACTTGAACTTATGTCATACTGATAGCGCAGTGTGGCGTAAGCCACGGGTAACATAGTGCAGCCAGCGTATGCCTTCGGGACACTGCGTTAACGCGTAGCATGCCGTAGGCTCTAGTATCTCGGAGATTCCTCAATATCTCTTTCAGAGACGCTCTGAGAAGGTTCAGAATAATACTTTTAAACCGTTTTTAGTATATCAACTATTCCCCATACTCTCCACCAGTCACCTTTCCTCGGAAGACAATATACTGATACAGATTATAAAACAACATCACCGGAATCAGAAAACCGATAAAAATGATCATTATTACCAAGGAACTAGGATCAGCAGCAGCTTCATAAATCGTAATTTGTCTGGGGATAATGTAGGGGAAAATAATCAAACCCAAACCCAGAAACGTAAGCACAAATAACAAAATAGTCCAGATAAAAGGTGCGCGTTCTTCCTTGCGGTTTAAACTTTGTAGAAGTTGCCAAATTAACCACACTCCCAAAACTGGAATCAAAGCAAAGATATAAACCAATGGCTGTTGAAACAAACGCATCCTCGCACCTTCATAAATTATGGGTGTGGTAATTGTAATCAAAACTGCACCAATTAAAGTTGTCCAAGCTGCAAGTTTCGCGGTTTTATAGTGAGTATTTTGTAATTCTCCCGTAGTTTTCCAAACTAAATATGTAGACCCAATTAAAACGTAGCCTTGAATTAAAGTTAACGCGACCAAGATAGAGGGTAAACTTAACCAGTCCCAAGTGCTACCAATAAAATGCCCAGTTTCATCAACTTTGATACCTTTTAAAACTGCACCTAATGCAAAACCTTGACCTAGTGCAGCAGTGAAACTTCCCACCCCAAAAGCCAAATTCCAAAATATTTTACGTTGGGATAATTCCCGAAATTCAAACGCTACACCCCGGAAAATAAAGCCGAATATCATTATTAAAATCGGGATATACAAAGCATTTAAAATTGTGCTATAGGCAAGAGGAAATGCACCAAATAAACCTCCAGCCATGAGAACTAACCAAGTTTCATTGGCATCCCAAATATTACTTAAGCTAGTCATCAAAATTCCCCGACGTTGTTCATCAGAAGATGTGAGAGATAATATCCCCACCCCTAAGTCAAACCCATCTAGTATGACGTAAAGAAAGAGGAAAAAAGCTAAAATCACAAACCAAACTTGAGGGAGAAAATATTGTAGCGTCTCCATAGAATCTCCTACTGTTGGGCTTCTACAGGACGTTCATCTGGCACAAATTCTGCTGGTGTTGTATCTACTGCGGGTTTGGTAATTTCTACACCAGGAATTGGTAAATCAAGATTTGGCCCGGTGCGAATAATGCGACTACTAAAGTACAAGGCGGCAATAAATAAAAGAGTGTAAACTGTAGTAAAGCTAGTTAGGGAAACTAAAACATTACTAGCAGGTAAATGAGAAGCTGCGTCTACTGTGCGTATTTGTCCATACAATACCCAAGGTTGTCTTCCTACACAACGTACTATCCAACCTGACTCTACAGCAATGTAACCTAAAGGTGCAGCAAATACCCAACCCCACATTAACCAGCGTTGCTGACTAATATTATCGGCTGAAAGTTTACCCCGTAACCATTGCAGGGAACTTAATAACATCAATCCAGCGAAGAAAAAGCCAATGCCGATCATGATGCGGAAGGCATAATAAATTAAACCTACCATTTTTGGTCTATCTTCTGGTTTCCACTCTTTTAAACCCCGTACTGGTTGAGAAAGATTTTGTTTAAACTCCAGAATGTAACCTAGTGCGTTGGGAATAGTAATTTCCCAGTCGTTTTTCTCGGCCTTTGCGTTGGGAATAGCTAATAAACTCCAATCAGCAGGTTTTCCCGCAGGTGAAAATTTCCATTGTGCTTCCATTGCGGCCAGTTTGGTGGGTTGATAGTGATAAACCTGTTCACCACTGAGGTGTCCGATATATATTTGTAGTGGAGCTACTGCGATCGCAGCTGCTAAAACTATCTTTAAAGACTTAGAGAAAAAAGCTGTATTTCGTCTTTGCAGAATATACCAAGCACTAATTCCCCCAATCACAAATAAAGATGTTTCCAGTGTGGCAAAAAACATATGCAGCACACTGTTAATCATGAAGGGATTTAAAATTGCTTCAAAATAATCATGGACAACAAATTTACCATTAACTAATTCCCCACCAGCAGGAGTTTGCATCCAGGAATTTGCTGTTAAAATCCACAATGTTGACAGGTTAGCACCAACAGCTACCAAAATTGTCGAAAGATAATGAATCGTTGGGTTGACGCGCTCCCAACCAAATAACATAATTCCTAAAAAAGCAGCTTCCAGCATAAAAGCCCAAGAAGCTTCAAAGCCAATAACGCTACCAAAAAAGTTACCTACAGCTTCCGAAAATGGAGCCCAGTTTGTTCCAAATTGAAATTCCATTGGGATACCAGTAGCTACACCAATACCGAAATTAAGAACATAGAATTTAGACCAAAAATGAGCGTGTAAATAATAATCTGGGTTACGAGTTTTTAGCCATAGTCCTTCAACTATAACTAGATAAATGCCCATTCCTGTAGTCAGAACAGGCCAAAGTATATGAAAAATTGCAGTGAGTGCGAATTGCATCCGTGATAAGACGATGGAATCGGATAAAAATTCCATGAATTCTCTCCATTAGGTCGCTACTCTTTCTAGGATAAAGGTTACCTGCTGATGCGAATACCTCTAAAGTCTACATTTAAACTATGAAAACCAATTTTGTAGAACATGATTAATACAGGAATTTTCAATAAAATATGATAGACCAGCTTGGTGTATAATTTCTACGTCATTACACAAGCTATAGCCATACAACAATATCCCCGACTTCTTAGAGAAATCGGGGATATGAAGGTTTGATTTGTGAAAATCAAATTAGTTGTTAGAGGTAACTAATTCTGCTAAACGCTCTTGTTGATATTGAGATATACAAGATTGGACTATGGTTTCTAAATCACCTTCTAAGACAGGGTTAAGGGTAAAGTTGTTACCTAAACGGTGGTCAGTTACCCGACTATCTTTATAATTGTAGGTGCGAATCTTTTCAGAACGGGAACCTGTACCGACTTGCGATCGCCTCATCGAAGTAACAGCCTCTTGTTGTTCCCGTAACTTAATTTCATAGAGTTTAGCCCGCAAAATTTGCATAGCCCGTTCTTTATTTTGCAACTGGCTACGTTCTTCTGTACAAAAAATTCTGATTCCTGTCGGTTTGTGGAACAAGTCAGCAGCCGTTTCCACCTTGTTTACGTTCTGTCCACCAGCACCACCAGAACGGGCTGTACTCATTTCAATATCTTTCGGGTCAATATGTATTTCTACATCATCCACTTCCGGCATAATAGCAATAGTAGCTGTAGAAGTATGAACCCTGCCCCCAGATTCCGTAGCTGGAACGCGCTGCACACGATGTACTCCCGCTTCAAACTTCAGCTTGCTGTATACCCTATCACCTTGAATTTCTAAAATCACCTCTTTGAAGCCGCCCATCTCACCTAGAGACTGACTGACTAGCTTCACTTTCCAACCCTGAGTATCAGCATAGCGGGAATACATCCGCAGCAAATCTCCAGCCCAAATACTCGCTTCATCGCCACCAGTACCAGCGCGAATTTCCAACATGATGTTTTTATCATCATTGGGATCACAGGGTAATAGCAATACCTTCAAGCGACTTTCTAAATATTCCAGCTTTTCTTCCAGTTCTTTGACTTCCAAAGCCGCCATTTCTTGCAACTCAGGATCGCTATTTGACTCTTTCAGTACCTGACGCGCCCCTACTAATTCTTCCTGAGCAATTTTCCAAGTTTCATAAGTATTAACTACCTCTTCCAACGAAGAACGAGACTTAGCAATTTTTTGATACTCATCAGGGTTTTTAGCCGTATCAGGGTCGGCCAGGCGACGAGTCAATTCATGAAAAGTTTGTTCAACAGATTGAAGTTTCTCCAGCAGGTATGTTTCAGCCATGAGTACAATCCCATTAAAATAACAAGTTGGCTCGAGCATTAAATGACAATCGACCCTGCATTAATGTAGGGTCGTCGTTAACAGCTACAGCCAACCGGCTACTTTTTGTTTTTGCCGCTCTGCTCGCCAGACATACCGTATTTGCGGAGGAAGCGTTCAACTCGACCCTCAGCATCAATAATTTTCTGTGTACCAGTATAAAACGGGTGGTTTCCAGACCAAACATCTACGTGCAGTTCGGGTTTAGTAGAGCCGATAGTCATCACAACTTGACCGTTGCAGTAGACCTTAGCCTCTGGATACCACTGGGGATGAATATCAGGTTTAGCCATTGTTCCTTTTGTGGTGAATCTATATCAATTAGAACTTTCAGGTTTCCAGCGGGATTAAGGATTAGAAGTGATGGGTACGGAAATTTGCCCAGTCCCCAGTCCTCAGTCCCCAGTCCCCTATCGTTTGGAGTATTGAGGTGCTTTCCGAGCTTTGTGCAAACCGTATTTTTTCCGTTCTTTAGCTCGTGGGTCACGAGTCAGATAACCTTCAATTTTCAAAGGTGAACGATTATCTGGATCTAGTTGACACAAGGCACGGGCTACACCCAAGCGGATAGAATCTGCTTGTCCTGTCAAACCACCACCTTCTGCTTTAACCAGAATGTCATATTCGCTTTCTAGTCCCAAAGTCTCCAGGGGCGCTTTGATAGCTCCGAGGTAGTTGGCATTGAATTGGAAGTATAATTCTCCTTCTTTACCATTAACCACAAAGTTACCTTCGCCGGGAACCAGGCGTACCCGTGCTACTGCTGATTTACGGCGACCAGTACCCCAGTAAACGGCGCGACCGCTATTGGCTTCTGCTACTTGCATTAGTTTTCTCCAGGAATTGTATTAACTATTAGTTCTTTAGGTTTTTGAGCCTCATGGGGATGAGTAGGTCCAGCGTAAACTTTCAATTTGGTAAATAATTGCTTACCTAAGCTGTTCTTAGGCAGCATACCTTTAACAGCGTGTTCTAAAATCCGTTCTGGTAGGCGCTGTTGCAATTTAGCAAAGGTCTCTGTTTTCATCCCACCAGGACGACCAGAATGGCGACGGTAAAATTTTTGAGTACGTTTTTTGCCTGTCACCGCTACTTTTTCTGCGTTGATGACAACAACGAAATCACCTGTGTCTAAGTGGGGAGTATATTCAGCTTTTCTTTTACCTCTTAGAACCATAGCAATTTCGCTGGCCAAGCGGCCAAGGCGTTTGTCGGTGGCATCTACTACGTACCACTCGCGCTCAAGAGATGCTTGAGGAGGAAGGTAAGTTTTACTACTCATTTTTATTTGTCCTTTGTCAGTTGTCAGTGGTCAGTTGACAGTTATCAGTGATCAGTTGACAGTTATCAGTGGTCATTCTTCCCTGTTCCCTGTTACTAATGACCAAACAGTAAATATGGTTGGGTGTCGTACCAAATTTCTTTGGGAAAAGGAAAATCTGGATACTCTACTCGCAACAAGCATAAGCCTTGGGGAGGCGCGGCATATTTCACTTTTTCCCGGCGTTCTTCTTTCCAGATTTCAGTGAAATTATCGAGTGTCACTTGTCCAGAACCTAACTGTACTAGCATCCCGACTAAAAGCCGCACCATCCCATACAAAAATCCATTTGCCTGAATTTCAATATGGATAAATGGCCCACTACGATGACACTCGGCTACTTGTACTTCTACCCAGGAATGTGATCTGGCTGATCCTGCACGATGAAAAGCAGCTAAATGATGTTTTCCCAGCAGAGGTTTAAGGGCAGCTTGGATTACAGATTCATCCAAGGGCGCATAATAATAATGCCAACTGAAGGGGTTTACGAACAAGTTTGGTAAAACTTCAGTGTATATTGTGTAGCGATAACGTCGAGAAACTGCACTAAAACGAGCGTGCCAAAAGTCATTTACACTGGCAGAAGCTCGGATTAATATATCCGGCGGTAGATAACTGTTTAGAACTGTTGCCCACTTGTGTGCGGGAATAAAACCAGTAGCATCAAAATGAGCTATTTGAGCCGCTGCGTGAACTCCGGCATCGGTTCTTCCTGCACCATGGAGTGTGACATGATACCCCAGAATAGTAGCTATAGCTGTTTCTATTTCTTCCTGGACGGTTCGCTGGCATGATTGCCGTTGCCAGCCACGAAAATGAGTTCCTCGGTATTGAATAACCAAGGCGACTCGATAAGTTGGTGTAGGCTGGCGGCTTTCTAACATACTTGTTTGTCAGTTGTCAGTGGAAGAAGGCAATAGGCAATAGGTGATAGGCAATAATTTAATCTTCTTATTTCCCTCTGTTCCCTGTTCCCTGTTCCCTATGACTAATAACTTTAAACTAGTTCGATAATTGCCATTTCCGCGTTGTCGCCCCGACGTGGAACAGTATGCAGAATACGAGTATAACCCCCTTGGCGGTTAGCATACCGAGTGGGAGCTTGCTCAAATAGAGCGTGAACCAGTGCTTTGTCGTACATATAGCCTAGTGCAGCCCGACGTGCTGGCAAAGAGCCGTTTTTAGCCAGGGTAATCATTCTATCAACTTCACTACGTACTACTTTAGCACGAATTAAAGTCGTAGTAATTCGACCATGACGGATTAGCTCTGTAGTTAGCGATCGCAATAGAGCGCGGCGCTGGTCAGCTGGTTTACTGAGTTTTTTGACTCGACAACGGTGACGCATAATAATGGACTACTTGTTATTAACGATTGTGGCTTAGGTTGGAGCAGAACCTCTTTCTTGCGGTAGGGTAATGCCTAAGCGTCGCTGTAAAGCTTCCACTACCTCTTCCGCTGACTTTTGACCAAAGTTTTTAATTTCTAGGAGGTCTTCTTGGGTGTAATCCAACAAATCTGCCACAGAGTTAACTTGCGCCCGTTTGAGACAGTTATAAGCTCGGACAGAAAGTTGCAATTCTTCAATGGGAATTTGAGCAGTTGGATCGTCTGGAATATCTGAACCTGTATCTGTTGGTTCCAGGGAGATATCTTTCAAGGGGTTGAATAAATCTACCAAAATTCCAGCTGCTGAGGATAGTGCTTCTTGAGGGGAAATACTACCATTAGTCCAAACTTCTAACAGCAGTCTATCTTTGAGCGATCCATCCCCACGAGCTTCTTCAACGCTGTAGTTGACTTTTCGCACTGGCATAAACACAGAGTCGATTTGGAGAAAGTCCAAAGATGTAGCTTCTTCTCTTCCCCTCTCTACAGTGCGATATCCTTTACCTCTCTCAATCCGAAATTCCATTTCCAGTTTGCCACCGTCTGCTATGGTAGCTACATACTGGGTTGGGTCAATGACTTCTACTTCACTGGGTAAATCAAAATGTGCCGCAGTGACTGTTACTGGTCCGTTAACAAGTAACCGACCAATCTGAGGCTGAGAAGAATAGTTTTTGAGTATGACTTCCTTCATTCGCATCAGGATTTCCAGCACGTCTTCTCGCACACCTGGAACTGTGGCAAACTCATGACTAACACCGTCAATACGCACTGCTGTAACTGCTGTACCCTCTAAATTAGAAAGTAAAACCCGCCGCAGCGCGTTGCCTACTGTTATTCCTTGACCACGTTCTAGAGGCTCAAGAACAAATTTACTGTAATGACTCCGACTTTCCTCTGTATTAGACTCTACACATTCAATTTGAAACTGCGCCACGGAGTAGCCTCCCTTGTTAAGGTGCTGCTAGCAGGCAAATAAATTGCCTCTCGAATTTACTTTATTGCCTGATCTGTTGTTAAGGTTGATCAAACTGCCAACATTTTAAAGTTGGTAAAGTTTAGATCCCGAATTCAGTACCACAGGCACTGATTTGAGTATTTTCTAAAGTTGTGCAGCCCTCCCTATGGGAAGAGCTGACGTGCTTTTTCATCACGCAAGGGTTCTAAAGTTTACCAGCATTCACCGTGCAAAAGCAGTTTAGACTTTATATGACCTAGATGGCATTACAGGTGTTTTACCTTTGCTTCAATTTTCCACTTTCATCGCTCAACAGGTTTTGTCTAAACGCGACGACGCTTAGGTGGACGGCAACCATTGTGAGGGATGGGGGTAATATCCCGAATTAGGGTAATTTCCAATCCTACTCCTTGCAGTGCGCGGATAGCAGTTTCTCTTCCTGCACCCGGACCACTGACCATCACTTCAATTTGACGCATCCCTTGATCAATGGCTCGACGGGCTGCACTTTCAGCGGCAGTTTGGGCAGCAAAGGGAGTTCCTTTTTTTGCCCCTTTAAATCCACTGGAACCAGCACTAGCCCAGGAGATGACATCTCCATTTTGATCGGTGATGGTGACAATGCTATTGTTGAAAGTAGACTGAATGTAGGCCATACCGTTAGGTACGTTCCGTTTTTGCTTTTTGCTCCCGGATTTTTTTGTTGGTTGTCTCGCCATATTTGTTTAGTGAATTTGGGGTAAAAAGTGCTTGGGTTAGCAAGCAAAAAACTTTATTTGCCAGGGGCTTTCTTCTTACCTGCCACTGTCTGCCTTCTCCCACGTCGGGTTCTAGCATTGGTGCGGGTTCTTTGTCCTCTAACGGGTAAGCCCATACGATGACGACGGCCTCGATAACAGCCAATATCAACGAGGCGCTTTATGTTCATCGCCTCTAAGCGGCGCAAGTCACCTTCAACTTGATAGTTGCTTTCAATTTCTCCTCGCAGAGCAGCTATATCAGCATCATTTAGGTCTTTAACGCGGGTGTCTGGGTTCACACCTGTTGCCGCTAGGATTTCTTGCGACCTTGATAACCCAATTCCGTAAATGTAAGTTAGACCAATCTCAATGCGCTTATCGCGGGGAAGGTCTACTCCGGAAATCCGTGCCACAATGAATATCTCCCTCTTTTGTTCTTAATCGCAGTTGCCAAAACGTGATTAATCGCGTCCTTGGGTGGTGAATTAGTCTGCACCAAGCTGTAGTAGTTAGAGTGTTTATCCCTGACGTTGCTTGTGCTTGGGGTTTTCACAAATTACCATGACGCGACCACGGCGTTTGATCACGTTACATTTTTCACAAATTTTCTTGACTGAGGCTCTGACTTTCATGCCTTTTTACTTGACTCCAAATAGTAAATTATAGCATTTCTAGAGAAAATAATTCAGTTAAGTAAATGGGGAATCCCCAAAAAATCTGGTTTATGGTAGGATTTTGGACATAAATTTACTTCTTCCGTAGTCGGTAGGTAATTCTACCTTTTGTGAGGTCGTAGGGAGTTAACTCCACTTTGACGCGATCACCAGGTAAAATTTTGATGTAATTACGGCGAATTTTGCCGGAAATGTGTGCTAGGACGTTAAAGCCGTTGTCCAGGTCAACTCGAAACATCGCATTGGGCAATGATTCGGTGACAGTTCCTTCCATTTCAATCAAATCTTGTTTAGACAAGTTTTTTCCTCAACTCTATAATTTATAGTTCCCTTGCCACAGATACAATTGGCACGAAAACACAATTTGCGAAATATATCAACAGTTTATTAATATATCTGAGCTAAAAGGGATTAAGGACTGGGGACTGGGGACTGGGGACTGGGGATTGGTAAAATAAAGATAAATATTTACCTTTGCTTGCCTTATCTCCATTGATCCTCTGCTTCCCCCTACTGTCCCCTTAAGCAGCTATGAGATTTTGTAATTCGGTGGTGACTTCTTCTGGAGACTGATTACCTTTAACTGTGAGGAGTTTATGGCGAGCGCCATAATAATCAATTAAGGGTGCGGTTTCCTCACGGTAGACTTCTAAACGACGACGAATCACATCTTCGCTATCGTCTTTCCTGCCGCGTCCCAGCAACCGAGAGATGACAGTTTCATCTGGTGCATCCAAGTTGACTACTTTTTCGCCACCCTGTCCTATAGTGGTCAGTAATTCCTCCAAAAAAGCTGCTTGCGTTACTTTACGAGGAAAGCCATCTAAAATCCAGCCATTTTGGGCATCTGCTTGATTAAGACGTTCTTTAACCAAATCTTCCACAAGTTGATCGGGAACTAACTCGCCCTTATCCATATAAACTTGTGCTTTGAGACCCAAAGGCGTTTGATCTTTAATCGCTTGCCGTAAAATATCACCAGTGGAAATATGGGGAATATGCAAAAATTCAGCCAAGTTTTTAGCCTGAGTTCCTTTACCAGCACCTGGCGGTCCCAAGAAGATTAATCGCGTCACTATTGTTTCACCATTCCTTCATACCGTTGAGAGATAACGTAGGTTTGGATTTGCCTTGCAGTATCAATCGCCACCCCAACTAAAATTAATAAAGAGGTAGCTCCCAAACCTCTAAAGGTTGGTACATTTAAAGTGCTTTCTACAGCAGTAGGGATAATAGCCACTAAGCCTAAAAAGAGTGCGCCTAAAAAAGTTAGTCTGCTGCTGACACGCTCAATGTACTCACTGGTAGCCTTACCAGGACGAATACCGGGAATACTCGAACCCATTTTCTTCAAATTCTGGGCTACGTCTACTGGGTTGAGAATCAACGAAGAATAGAAGTAGCTGAAGAAGACAATAGAAATCATGTATACCAAAGCATACACCCAAGATGCAGAACCGCTAGGACTCAGGTAAGTGTTAACTATATTGGCCAAGTCTGCATTTTTAGTGAAATTGGCAACTAGTAGTGGCAAACTGAGGATAGCCGCAGCAAAAATGATGGGCATTACGCCACCTTGATTCAGCCGCAAGGGTAAAAAGCTGCGCTGCTCTGCCAAGACTCGCCTACCTACTTGACGACGAGCAGAAATAATAGGGATACGGCGCATTCCTTCCTGAACAAACACAATTCCGATAATGGTTGCTAAGAAAACCAATACCAGGACAATGACGCGACCAACTATTTCCCTTCCGCCTACTTGTACCAAGTCGATGGTGTCACCCAATGATTTTGGTAGGGAGGCAACAATATTGACAAAAATCAACAAAGATGCACCATTACCAATACCCCGTTCTGTAATTAGTTCTGATGCCCACATGACAAACATAGAACCAGCGGTAAGAGCGATCGCAGTTTCTGCTACAAATATTGGTCCTGGGTTCAAGGCAAATTGTTGGAGGAATAATGCCGAAAAAGCCACACTTTGAATAATTGCCCAGCCTACAGTCACATAACGGGTAATTTGTGATATTTGGCGACGACCTGCCTCACCTTCATTTTTCTGTAAATTTTCTAAAGAAGGAATAGCAGCAGTCAACAATTGGATAATAATGGACGCATTAATAAACGGCAAAATCCCCAAGGCAAATACGCCTAAAGTAGAAAGTCCTCGTCCCGAAAATATATCCAATAAACCGAATATGGAATTATTACCCGATATAGCTTCGGCAAATCTCTCGCGGTTAATTCCTGGAACTGGTAAAAAGATACCCAGGCGAACCAAAATTAAAATACCGACTGTAACAAGCAGCCTACCTCTCAGTCCGGCTGCTTGCGCCATCTGCATAAAAGTTTCTTGAGCCGTTGGGGCTTTGTCTCGACTGATCATAGAGTTCTACCTTTGAAGTATGAAGTCTGAATTGTGAAGAATATGAAGTCTGAAGTGAGAAATAAATTTGAAGTATTAAGTTGTTCATTTTTTATCCTTCATCCTTCATCCTTCATCCTTCATAGGACTTCGCAACTCCCACCAACTGCCTCAATTTTGATACGAGCTTGTCCAGTGAAAGCTGCTGCTTGCACCTTGAGAGGAACATTCAACTCCCCATTGCCCAAAACTTTTAACGGACCTTTAACAGCAGTAAGAATACCTGCTTGTCTTAAAGACGCTAAAGTTACTTCTGTATTAGCTGGTAGGGAGGTTAGCTTCTCTACATTAATCGTAGTGTAAGTTTTACGATTAACGAGAGGGAAACCCTTCAACTTCGGTACTCGGCGGTACAATGGCTGTTGACCACCTTCAAACCCAGGTCTAGTACCACTACCAGAACGGGATTTTTGTCCCCGCATCCCTAAACCAGCACTAGCGCCTTGACCGGCAGAAATACCTCTACCTACACGCTTACGGCGTTTTTTTGAGCCTTTTTGAGGCTTAACATCGTTGAGTCTCATATTGTGTTTAGTAGTTTTTTACACTAAAAAAGCATCCCATCTAATCTACTAGATGTAGAGTTTCTCGATCGCAATACCACGATCTTCAGCTACTTCAGCAAATGTACGCAGCGTAGATAGAGCATTAACTGCAGCTCTGGCATTATTCAGAGGATTATTAGATCCGAGTTGCTTCGCGAGAACATTACGAACTCCTGCCAACTCTAATACAGTCCGAACTGCACCACCAGCAATTACCCCTGTACCTGGAGCTGCTGGTCGCATCATCACCTTAGCACCACCACCAATACCATCAATGGGATGAGGGATGGAATTAGATTTCGTAATGGGAATATCAATGAGATGCTTTTTGCCGTCAGCGACACCTTTTTTCACTGCGCCAATTACATCAGAGGCTTTACCCACGCCCACACCGACTTGACCGCGCTCGTTACCAACGACCACAATAGCCCGGAAGCTGAGTTTTTTACCACCTTTAACAACTTTACTAACACGGCGGATTTGGATGACTCGCTCTTGCCAGTTAGTTTCTTCTTTCTTTGCTCGGTTTGCTTTACGACGACCCGCTGCCATAATCAAAGTTCTCTCAACGTCAGTTGTCATTAGTCATTAGTCATTAGCCATTAGTTTTTCCCAATGCCTAATGCCCGATGACTTTAGAAATCTAAACCAGCTTCGCGTGCTGCTTCAGCTAGTGCTTTGATGCGTCCATGATAGAGGTTGCCACCGCGATCAAATACGACTTTGGTGATGCCTTTTTCTAATGACCGCACTGCTATCAACTTACCAACTTGCGCTGAAGCATCACAATTAGCCCCAGAAGCTAAATTAGATTTCAACTCTGGTTCAACGGTGGATGCTGCCACGAGGGTTTGATGTTGGGTATCGTCAATTACCTGAGCATAAATATGCTCATTAGAGCGAAATACAGCTAGGCGTGGCCGTTCTGGGGAACCACTGACTTTGCCACGCACGCGCAGATGACGACGATTTTTTGATTCTCTACGAGTAAGTTTCATGTTTACTTCTTACCTTTACCACCGGTCTTACCAGCTTTCCGTCTGACCACTTCACCGACATAGCGAATACCTTTACCCTTGTAAGGTTCTGGTGGACGAACGGCACGAATTTTAGCTGCTGTGTTACCTACAATTTCTTTGTCATAGCCGCTGACTATGACATTAATAGTACCTTCCACTGCAAACTGAATTCCGTCTGGCGGCTCAATTTGCACCTGATGGCTATAACCCATATTCAAAACTAGGTTACGGCCTTGAACTTGGGCGCGATAACCGACCCCTTGAATTTCCAAACGACGTTGAAAACCTTGGGAAACTCCTTCCACCATGTTGGCCACCAAGGTGCGGCTTAAACCATGCATCTGCCTGGAAGTACGAGTATCATCACGACGAGTTACTAGTAATGTTTCCCCTTCTTGGGAGACTGTGACATGAGGAGGTAGATTGCGAGAAAGTTCTCCTTTTGGGCCTTTCACTACTACCTTAGAGCCATCAATCGCCACCTGTACTTTAGCGGGAACAGTAATTGGACATTTACCAATACGAGACATGACTTAATTTTGTCCTTTGTCAGTTATGAGTTGCGAGTGATGAGTTTTGGTTAATAACCCCTAAAAATTCTGATAGCGTGGCGTTAGCCATACTCCTGAACTCCTGAACTCCTGATAGCGGAGCTTGGCGCAGCCATACTCCTTGTCTTACCAAACGTAGCAAAGCACTTCACCACCCAAGTTCTGACGACGCGCTTCGCGGTCGGTCATGATACCACTGGATGTAGAAATAATGGCAATACCGATACCACCTAGCACTCTTGGTAATTCTTTTCGATTGGAGTAAACACGCAAACCAGGTTTACTCACTCGTTTCAATGCTGTGATCAAGGGCTGACGATTTTTACCCTTGTATTTCAAGGAAATCACCAGATTTTGTTTGATCCCTTCTCCAGATTCGGAAAATTCAGCAATAAAGCCTTCGTCCTGAAGGACTTTAGCGATATTGCGAGTCATTTTTGTTGCTGGCACTTGTGTAGTTTGATGCCTTGCCAGATTAGCATTGCGGATGCGCGTCAGCATATCTGCAATTGTGTCGTTAGCCGCCATCGTTCCCTCTTTAGATGAACTTATTGATCGCGAAAGGGCATTCCCATTTCTTTGAGTAAGGCGCGACCCTCTTCGTCATTTTTTGCTGTGGTGATAATTGAAATATCAAGACCACGGATTTGATCGATGCTGTCGTACTCAACTTCTGGAAAAATTAGCTGTTCTCGTACACCCAGAGTGTAGTTACCCCGCCCGTCAAAGCTTTTAGGACTAACACCGCGAAAATCGCGAATTCTGGGCAGTGCCAGGCTAACCAGTCGGTCGAGAAAGGCATACATCCGTTCGCCTCTGAGAGTCACCATGATGCCAACTGGCATACCTTGACGAATTTTGAAGCCTGCGATCGCCTTTTTTGCCCTTGTCACTACTGGTTTTTGACCAGTAACCAGTGCAATTTCGTTTAAAGAAGCTTCTAATGCTTTCGCATTTTGAGCCGCTTCTCCCAAACCCCGGTTAACAGTTATTTTTATGACCTTCGGTACTTGATGAACGTTGGTATATTGAAACTGTTGGGTCAGCTTGGGGACAATTGTCTCTTGGTATAAATTCTTGAGTCTGGTTGTCGCCATAGTTTTTTGTCCTGATTATCCCTGGTCTTGGTCAGGGAATTTTAGATTTTGGATTTTAGAATTTGAATTAAAAATATCTAAATCTATTCAAATCTAAAATCTCACCCTATTTACAGGTTATTTGTCTAAAATCTCGCCTGTTTTTTGGAGCATTCTAACTTTCTTACCTTCCGCTGTGAAAGTGTAGCAAACGCGACTGGCAATGTTTTGTTTGCTGGAATAGAGCATCACGTTAGAGCTATGAATAGGAAATTCCTGAGTAACGATTTTCCCAGATTCCCCTTCTTGCTGAGGTTTAACGTGCTTAGTTTTAATATTCACACCTTTGACCAGCACTTTGCTGAGTTGGGGTAGTGCTTTGATTACTTCACCAACTTTACCTTTATCCTTACCAGCAATTACTTGTACAGTGTCGCCAGTTTTGACGTGCATTTTATGAAAAACTTTCGGTTCTGGCTTCGCCATTACAGCACCTCCGGCGCGAGAGAAACTATTTTGGTAAAGTTTTTATCGCGTAATTCCCGTGCTACAGGGCCAAATACCCGTGTACCTCTGGGATTACCATCTTTGTTAATGATAACTGCCGCGTTATCATCAAAACGAATGCTCATACCGCTGTCTCTATTAATACTTTTCCTAGTACGAACAATTACAGCTTCGACAACATCAGACTTTTTTACAGCCATGTTGGGTTGGGCATCTTTAACAACGGCGATAATTTTATCGCCCACACCGCCATAACGACGGTTTCCTCCGCCTAATACACGGATGCACATTAACTTACGCGCTCCGCTATTATCAGCAACATTTAGGTAGCTCTGGGGTTGAATCACAATTAGTCTCCCGGTTAGAGTTGTTAATTTTATAACAACTATTTATGTTGTAGCTTTAGCATTGAGGATTTCTGTGACTTGCCAACGCTTAGTTTTGCTCAGGGGTCGAGTTTCCTGAATACGCACACGGTCGCCCACTTTGCAGTGATTATCTTCATCGTGAGCCTTATAGCGCCGGGTTTGAACTACAATTTTGCCGTACTTGGGGTGAGGAGAGCGGTTTTCTACAGCCACCACGACCGTTTTTTGCATTTTGTCGCTCACTACCAAGCCAACTCGTTCTTTGACTGCCATAATCTCCTACTTTTCTTCTTTAGTCGATTGACTTGCTACCCGGCTGCGTTCTCCCTCTACTGTTAATAGTTGGGCTAAACGATGACGGGCGTGTCTGAACTGGTGGGGTTTTTCTAGTTGTCGAGTGGCTTTTTGCAAGCGCAGCTGAAATAGTTGTCTTTTAATAGCGACAATTTCTTCAGCCAGTTTGTCGTCACTTAATTCTCTAGCTTCTGAAATTTTAGAAAGAGCCATATCCTACTCCTGCTCCTGTGGTTGAGAGCGGACAATAAACTTAGTTTTAATTGGCAGCTTATAGGCAGCTAATCGCATGGCTTCACGAGCTATTTCTTCAGAAACACCAGCGATTTCAAATAAAATTCGTCCAGGCTTGACTACTGCTACCCAAAATTCTGGATTACCTTTACCAGAACCCATCCGAGTTTCTGCTGGACGCATGGTGATAGGTTTGTCGGGGAAAATGCGAATCCAGATTTTGCCACCCCGACGGATATAACGGGTCATTGCCCGACGAGAAGCCTCTATTTGGCGGGAGGTAATCCAAGCTGGTTCTTGAGCTTGGAGAGCAAAATCCCCAAAGTTCAGGGAACTACCACGGTTGGCCAGCCCCTCCATTCGTCCGCGTTGTTGTTTGCGGAATTTAGTTCTTCTAGGACTTAACATGGTTTGCTATTTGTCGGTGGTCATCAGTTGTCAGTTGTCAGTTGTCAGTTTTTGCCACTAACTTATGACTACTGACTAACGACTATGCTTCATTTGATCTATCTTCAAACTGCTGGCGACGGCGTTGTTGTTGACGACGACGAGGTTCGCGTTCGCGTGTTGTTGGTTGGGCTGGTGTTTCTTCCTGTCCAGGGATAATTTCTCCCTTGAAGACCCAAACTTTGATGCCCAGAATGCCGTAAATTGTTTGTGCTGTACAGTAAGAATAGTCAATATCAGCCCGTAATGTATGCAGAGGTACTCTGCCTTCGCGTGTCCACTCTGTCCGGGCAATTTCCGCACCGTTGAGCCGACCACTGACTTGAACTTTTATTCCTTGTACACCCGCTCTTTGAGCGCGTTGAATAGCTTGACGAACTACTCGGCGGAAAGAAACACGCCGTTCTAATTGTTGAGCAATATATTCAGCAATCAGGTAAGCATCAGCATCAACTCGTTGAACTTCAACTACGTTAATGCGAATTTGGCGATTGCTGCCCAAAAGCTCTTGGAGTCCGGTACGGAGTGATTCTATACCTTGTCCACCACGACCTACTACAACACCTGGTCTAGCTGTCCGGACCTCTAGGTCTATTTGGTCAGCTTTGCGCTCAATACGTACTTCGGAAATACCAGCGTTGTTTTGAGCGTATCTACCCAGTTTTTGGTCTATGTATTTACGAAGTTTGTGGTCTTCTTGTAGTAGTTCTGGATAACGATCAGGAACGGCAAACCACCGAGATTGATGTTCTTGAGTAATACCCAGACGAAAACCGACTGGATGAATTTTCTGTCCCACAAATGCTTCCTCTAAAATTTCTTACTGTACGCAATTAGTTGTGTCTGTCTCTTGGTTATTTGCCAGTGGCACCAGCGCCAACAGCGACAGTTATATGACACGTTGGTTTGCGAATTTGGTAAGCTCGACCCTGCGCTCTGGGTTGAAACCTTTTTAGAACTGGCCCTTGGTCAGCATACGCCTGAGTAATAACTAGTTCGCTTCGGTCTAACCCTTCGTTATGCTCTGCATTAGCAGCCGCGCTTCTTAGTACCTTTAATACTGGTTCACAGGCGCGATAGGGCATGAATTCTAGGATGATGAGTGCTTCTCGATATGACCGTCCCCGGATTTGATCGAGTACCCGACGCACTTTGTAGGGAGAAATGCGGATATAACGAGCGATCGCTTGAACTTCTGTAGTATCAATTGCCATAATTGTCTCCGTTTTTGTCATTTGTCTTTAGCTAATACTCCCTTCCCACTAAAAGAATAAGGTCATAGTAATTAATAGGGTAGAGGGATAATGCTTCTGCGTAAGGTGGAATCCCACACCCCTAATTTCATACTGGGAAGGGAGTAACTAATGACTAATGACTATCTCCCTGATTTTTTGTCACTTTTACCATGACCTCTGTAGGTGCGTGTCGGGGCGAACTCTCCCAACTTGTGACCTACCATCTGTTCATTGACAAACACTGGAACGTGCTGTCTACCATTATGAACAGCTATGGTATGACCTACCATCATCGGTAAAATTGTCGAAGCTCTCGACCAAGTTTTAATTACTTGTTTTTCGTTTTTAGCGTTCAGCTTTTCAATTTTGCTGAGTAGGTGATCAGCAATGAAAGGACCTTTTTTTAAAGAACGACCCATAGTTCGATTTTGGATTTTGGATTTTGGATTTAGAATTTCGGATTTTGGATTTTGGATTTTTAGGTTTCTCATTGAGGTTTCCCCAATTTTCGATGGCTACGAGTAGACCCGATCTAAAATCCAAAATTTAAAATCTCAAGTTCTAAGACTGACGACCACCGCGACCGCGCTTAGAAGACTTACGACGGCGACGTACAATTAATTTAGTGCTTGCTTTTTTCCGCTTGCGTGTCTTCGCACCTAAAGCTGGTTTACCCCAAGGTGTCACAGGACCGGATCTACCGATGGGCGCTCTACCTTCACCACCACCATGTGGGTGATCCACGGGGTTCATGACGCTACCTCTAACCTTGGGACGACGACCTTTCCAGCGGTTTCGTCCGGCTTTACCAGCACTCAGGTTTCTCGCGTCAGTGTTGCCTACTTGGCCAATGGTGGCGTAACATTCACGACGAATCATGCGAACTTCACCAGAAGGTAATTTGAGAGTTACATAATTACCTTCTTTAGCCACAACTTGGGCTGTTGCACCAGCGGCACGGACAATTTGACCACCTTTGCCTGGTGTCATTTCTACGTTGTGAACGTTAGTACCCAAAGGAATTTTGGATAAAGGTAAGGCATTACCATCTTCAAAGGGAGCATCAACGCCAGCAATAATTGTTGTGCCGACTTTCAAGCCATTGGGATGTAACATATACCGCTTTTCGCCATCTTCATATTGAACTAGGGCGATTCGCGCATTCCGGTTAGGATCGTATTCAATTGCTGTGACTGTAGCAGCAATATCCCGTTTATCTCTCTTAAAGTCGATAATCCGGTATAGTTGTTTGTGTCCGCCTCCCCGACGACGGCTGGTTATCCGCCCTTGATTATTCCGACCTTTGGGACGATGTACTGATTCGGTCAGTGATTTTTCCGGGTCAGTTTTGGTGATTTCCGCAAAGTCGGAGATTGTAACTTGGCGAGTACTAGGGGTATAAGGGCGATAAGAACGAGTACCCATAAGTAATTTTGGATTTCGGATTTTCGATTTGGGCTTGAGAATTTTATTGATTTCGATTTCTGATTTTTAATTGTTTTTTGGCGATTATTTACTAGCCCAATCTAAAATCTAAAATCTAAAATCTAAAATTCTTAGACATCTGGGAATAGAAGTTTTCTGATTTTGTCTTCATCCCCAGGTGCAACAGTGACAATAGCTCGCTTGTATTGGGGCTTGTAACCGATAAATTTACCAACGCGACGCTGTTTGCGTGGTGGTAAGGCAGTGTTGATTTTTATAACTTTGACTTGAAACAAGTCTTCAATTGCGGCTTTAATTTCTGGCTTGCTCGATTTTGGAGTTACTTCAAATGTGTATTTATTTTGCTCCATCAATATGGTCGCCTTTTCTGTCAGAATCGGTCGATGCACTAGGTCGGCAAGGTTGCGGGGGTCAAAGTTAGGCACTGTAGACCTCCTGAATTTTTTCTAAAGCTGCTGGTGTCACAACGATTTTGTCAGCGTGGAGCAAATCGTAAACATTTAACTGGTCAGCGGCAATTAGCTTTAAGTTCTCTATGTTGCGGGCTGACAAAAGTACGTTTTCTGCTATTTCAGACAAAATTAACAAGGATTTTTGTTCTTGTGCTGCTCCCCAACGGGCTAATGCTGCTACCAGCTCCTTGGTTTTAGGTCGTTGTAGTTCGTTGCTAAATTCTTCTACAACAATTAAATCTTCGGCGCGACTAACGAAGGCTGTCCGCAGTGCCAAACGTCTCTCTTTACGGTTTAGCTTTAGGTTGAAATCTCTCGGTTTAGGTCCAAAGATCACACCACCACCACGCCATAAGGGTGAACGAATAGAACCAGCACGGGCGCGACCTGTTCCTTTTTGCCGCCAAGGTTTGCGACCACCACCACGGACTTCGGAACGAGTTTTTGTGCTGGCTGTTCCTTGGCGAGAATTGGTCATTTGTCTGACGAGGGCGCGATGTACTATATGCGCCGCTGTTTCTTGTTTGGCAACTCGCAAGTCAAAGCTGGTTTCGCCAACTTGCTCTCCTTGCCAATTTTTAACTACACTCTCAACCATCTTTGTGTCCTTTGTCGGTTGCCAGTGGTCAGTTGACGCTGACAACAGCTAAACAACTAAAACTATTTACTATCTACCAACTTTATTTGTAGGTACGATATTCACTAATGCACCTGGTTTACCAGGAATGGCACCCTTAATCAGGATTAAGTTGCGATCTGCATCTAGTCGCACTATGGTCAGTTTGCGAATTGTGACTCGAGTACCTCCCAAACGTCCTGCCATCCGTTTTCCGGGATAAACACGACCAGGGGTTGTACCAGCACCGATGGAACCAGGCGCTCTGTGGTTTTTGGAACCATGTGACATGGGACCACGACCGAAGTGATTACGCTTCTGGTTGCCGGCAAAACCGCGACCGATACTTGTACCGATTACGTCTACAATCTGACCTGCACTAAAAATATCTGCTTTAAGTTCTTGACCTAAAGCATAATCACCGGAGGCATCAGTGCGATACTCGTTTAAGTGCCGCAATGCTGGAGCTGATGATCTAGCTAGGTGTCCTAGCAGGGGTCTGTTTAAGACCTTGGGTTTTACTACGCCATAACCAACTTGAATGGCACAATAACCGTCAGTCTGTTTTGTTTTAACTTGTGTAACAGTGCATGGACCGGCTTGAATTACGGTAACAGGAATGGCTACTCCTGCTTCGTCAAATATTTGGGTCATGCCCAGCTTGGTGCCGAGAATACCTACAGACACAGTAACCGGTTCTCCTTTCTACTTGCTGACCTTGGAATCGGATTTTTAGAGACAAGTTTGAATAACGTCATCCGAGAGAGTTTATCCTCCGAAATTTGCACTGTCTAACGCCAGTCCAAATTTTGCGTGACGTAACAACGACTCTGCTGTTTGGTGAATCCGTTTATTGTTCACTCACTTGGTTACCAGAACAGTAATAATTACCTTCCTTATGAAAAGGTTTTACTAAGGTGTTACTTCTGAAATCAATCAAGACGTTATTGCTTTGCGCTGTGTGCAGCAATGCTTTCGTCCAAGCGATTGCTCTGGCACTCTCCGATTGTAGTGGGACTTAAGTGGGGAATTACCGCTCAGTATCCGTTTCCTGAAAATTGCTATTCAGGCTCTACTTCTCTAAATACCTTAAACTATTGTTTGAGGATTTGCCTTTTTTTAGGGGCTGCGGGAGTGAACATGGGCTGAAGCTTTTATTTTGGCTTTGGGTTGATAGCCATTAGCTTCTGAGTTTGACCTGAAAGTTTTTCTAGTTTAGCAGTCTCTTGTACATTTACACCAGATAGATTATATCTGGGCAAATTGTGAGGGCATCAAATCTTCGATGCTTCACGGTTTGAGGGTGCTAAGTTAAGAAACTATGCTTAATTTTAGTATTTGGTCACAATCATCAATCAATCTAATAGTATAAATCATTAATTTATTTTTGTCTAGTAATTTAGTGGTCAGGTTTTGCGTGGGGGATCAATAAACAAGGGAAATTACATGATTGCCTACGCTTGATGCCCGATATTGCTAGAATTCTGTGACTTAATCTAACTTAATCTACCATCAAAGGGTGAATAATAGAGATATCTAAGTGGGATAAGACGAAAATCTATGGCACTAATTACCACTGGCAATGGTTTAATCCGCGATTTGGAGAAATTTGGCGCTCTGGGTGTATATGTTCCTCTGGAAGGAGGCTATGAAGGTCGGCATCGTCGGCGATTGCGGGCTGCTGGCTATATTAGCCTCCACATTACTGCCAGGGGACTAGGAGACGTTGCTGCATATTTGACAAGAGTTCATGGAGTTAGACCTCCTCATCTGGGCAAAAAAAGCACTGGTAGTGGTGCAGCTGTGGGTGAGGTGCATTATCTACCACCGATGATCAGTTCTCATCTAGAACAGCTACCACCTAAGTCTAAGGGTCTATTGCTATGGATTATTGAGGGACATATTCTTTCTAATCAGGAAGTTGAGTATTTGGCTAACTTGCCGAAGTTGGAACCACGGGTAAAAGTTGTGATTGAACGGGGTGGCGATCGCTATTTCCGTTGGACTCCTTTAGAAAAGACGCTGTTAGCTAGTTAGTCACTGGTTAGTGGTCAGTGGTCAGTTGTTGTTTAACTGACTGCTGACTCTAATCATTTGTGCTTCAAAAGCTGATGGTGTAGATTAAATCAAATTCTCGATAGATGCCCAGACGGCAAGAATGAGCAGGTTTTTCTTGCAGTTCGTAATCTAAACGACCTATAATTTGTGTTACTGGTCGCCGCAAGGGTTTCTCAAATTGATACCATTCTCGGTTACTCCATTCAAAGATGGTTGCGTCTAGGGAATTTTGTAATTCTGATGCTAAAAGTGAGAGTTCTAATTTATCTTTGCTACTACCAGTGATAAAGCATTTCAGGGAAACTGATTGAGTAATTAGAGGTCTAGGTTCGTTTGCGGCTATGGTGTTGCATTCTCCCAACTCAATATCATAAGGCTCTAAATGCAGATTTTCTAGTTGCTGCCAGGAGTTGGCTATCTCATTGAGGCGGTTATCTAGATATGGTAGCAGTCCTAGTTTGGCATCAGTTAACAGTTGGCGGATATTAGAAGGCTGGGTCATTACTGGGTTTTTTCTCCACTATGCAGTCAGATTATCGTTTTGTTGAGTAGTTTGGGAGATAAACTTTGGAAAACTTTGTTTATGAGAATTTTTTGAGAAAGACTCTGTTGGTAAGTTAGCGATCGCGCTGTTTTAGCCAAAAGTTAGAGTTACAGGGTTATCTTTGAATTAGCGAGCCCAAAGAACACCAAAAATACATAAAATCTAAAGCTCTCTATCCTACCACATAAACAATTTTGTAATAGGTCTATTATTGATGAGGAAGTAATCGAAAAATGGCTACCATTGATGAATACCGACAGCATATAAAAAGTCCACTAACTGCACGCGCTCAATTAGTTTGGGATAAACGCATTCAAGCTGAAACTATTTTTGATACTGAATACGACCACTATCAACTAGTATATGTTGGTTGGGGTGACTCCAAGCAAGTTTATGGTACTGTCCTGCATCTTGATATTAGTGATGGCAACATTTGGGTTCAGCAGGATGGCACAGAAGTTGGTATTGCTAATGAATTAGTTAAACTTAGTTTTCCCAAGAAAGACATTGTTTTAGGTTTTAATCCTCCAAAATTGCGACATTACACCGATTTTGCAGTGGGATAAACTCTACAAAGCATGTACTTAGTATTTCACTTTTTAAGTGAATAACATACCCATTCCACAAGAGCTATGGGAATTAGATCGAAAATAAGGGACAATTTTCCTCAAGACTCGCCATACTAAGGTAGCGAGAGAATCAAGCACTCCCCCCAAGTTGGCGTGAAGGTGATTAAGCAAAAATGAGACGTAAACCTACTGGTAGATCAGCTACTACTTCTAAACCCTCTGTTTTCCAATCCCCTATATTTAACTTCACCACCATTGCTATTTTGGGAGGTGTATTGATTTTGGGTATTGGGATTGGGATTGCTTTTAGTTCTACAACTACTTTGACTCCATCAAATGTAGCTTCCCGTGAATTTATTGATACGAGGGCACCAAACCCTGAAATTTGTGTGCAGTATGGCGCTAGTGCGATGGTGATGGATGCCAGACTGTTTGTGACTCTCAATCCTTTTAATGTTTATGTTGCCCAGCCGAATATCCGTCCTGGATGTGTTCTCCGGCAGAATAACTGGGCAATTTTAGAAAATAAAAAACTTGTCACATCAGATCAGGTGAGAGAATGTAAAAATCGCCTGAATACTTTTGGCTTTACTGGTAACTTGGACAGTGAAAAGCCAGATATTAGGTGTATATATCAAAATGAATCTGCTCAAAACTTTTTCTTATCTCAACCGGGAGCAGTTGGACCTTCTCAGGATACAGAAAGATTCTAAAAGTGTAATAACTCACGAGTTAGGAGGTAGAAGAAAGATAAATATTCCCTATTTCAAATTTTGACTTTTGAATTTTTATTTAATAGTGGGTAGTGGTTGACCAAATTCAATTATGGGAATATTGATAATTTGATCTGTATAGTTCTAGGAATTAGGAACATTGGGTGAAGAATTGGGGATGGTAATGGTATTCGGATGATCTGAGAAATTGGGAGAATCATTAAGTTGGATAGTTGAGAAGGTTTTTGAGTGTTGAGGGCGGTAAAATCATAAATGGTTGTTGGTTCAAGGGCAGGTTGGTGAATGGTGGTGGGACAGTCATCAATGGGGTGGGGAATGGTTGATTGCCTGGAGAAGTGCTATTATAGGAAAATATGGGGCCTAAAACCCAAGGAGTGGGGTTTTTTGGGCAAAGGGGCTGAAGTTTCACTTGGTTACCATCTATAAAACTTTCTGGTTTTAAATCTATGACTATGCGGGTAATGTTAGGGCTATATTGGGAAACGCGAATTCTTTGGATGGTTCCAGGATAGTTTTTTTGGGTGTCAACATTACCTAATTGGGTGTTAGGCAAATCTACAACTAAAGGCGGGGGTTGATCAAGGTAGAAATACTCAGGGGTTGTGGCTGAGGAAAGGGAAATTTCTAGTTGCTGTGATTTGGCGTTAAAGTACCATTTGTTGAGTCTCCCGAATGTTGCAGCGGCGATACTATTGCCATTATTGAGGGTAATGGCTAGATATAATAAGCTAAATAAGCTAACTTTAAAAGGATATAAGGGGAGAATTTTCTGGTTTCTGAGTTTAATTTTCATTATGTTAATGGCTGTTTGATTTGGGTTTTGCTTTTTGATCTGTTTGTGGTATAGCGGTAAATTCTAAAGTTGTGGAATTTTGATTAAGTTTTATTTGACCGGGAATATTATCTAGATTGATTTGTGACATTTGAATTGCAATCGGTTGAATTGCTTTTGTCTGAGAAGCAGGATCTTGACAGAAATTGGCAATGTCTATTTTGCCAGATAAATCTAGGTTTTGATTTTTTAAGATGCCTGTGAGATTAAGCTGTTGTTCTGTATCTGCATTGGTGATTACTGGTGATAATGAGGCATTTAGGTAAATACCAGATTGTAGAATATTGAGAATCAGTTTGTTTGTTTGTTTGCAGTTTGGCAAATTTTTGGACAGGGTAAGACTATAGCGGCTGTTAATGGGGGAGGTAGCGTGGAGATGATTTTCACCATAGGCGGTGACTGTTTTGAATAAGATTAGAACTGATGCGATCGCTACTCCATACAACACTAAGGACTTAAAATTGAAATGATTGATCATAGGTGATTAGTGATTGTTGGTGATTGGTGATTGGGGAGAATTATCTATTCCCTGCTGTGAATTACGAATTATTTCTTGGTGGGTAACTTCTGGTAGTAGGGAAGTCAGATGTGAGGTAATTTGACTGTAGCGACGGGTGATGAGTAGTGAGGAACGGCATTTTATTGCTAGTTCATCTGTGTATCGTCCTAAAGTTTGTCTTTCAATACCCCAAGCGCGACTGGTACCGGCAATGGTTAGATCAACATTTTCTGAGGCTGTAACTACGGCTTCCATTGGTTCTGGGGCGGCTACGGTTTTGATTTCTATGCGCTCGCGTACACTAGCTGGTAATCTCTCGATCATCGCGTGTAATTCATAACTTAATTCATCTTGGGTTTGATTTACTGTTAAGGCTTGTAAAATATGTAACATACAAGTATCGCGGTTAAGGAGTAATCGCAGGGCAAGAATCAAGGCTAAGTCATCGTGGATGTTTGCAGAGTAGGGAACTAACAAACTTTCTAAACGTTCTCCACCTTTATCCACAAATACTGCTACATCTACTGGGGCAGTAGTGAGAATTTGTCCAACTCTTCCACCTAAGCGGTTGTTGCTAAAGGCTGGACGATGCCATCCGACAAGAATTAAATCTGGTTGTTCTATTTTGGCTATTTGTGCTGTTTCTCTAGCGACATTGCTGGATATGCGAACAATGGGATGTATGTGAGAGTATATGCTTGGTGGTTCTAAGGTACTAATTAATTCTTCTAGTTGTTGACGACGTTCGGCAATTAATCGGTTTGCTTCAGTTGGGGTGCTTTCAAAACTATAGTCTTCTTCTAATTCAATCAGGCTGAAAGGATTGATAACAGCTGATTGTCCATAGTTAAAAGCTATACTTACTGCCAACTGTAACAAACCTTTTTGGGTGGTGGGATTAGCTACTGGTACTAAAATGCGGTAGGGGGTAACGAAAGATTCTATGCTTTCTGTAACCTCTGTATCTGTTTCGTGTTCTGCTTCTGCTTCTACTACATCTAACCTGATTAAGCGTTTTGGATATGTCCACTCCAGTAATGGTGATGTCATAAATGTTGTCACTAAGGCCATAATGACTAGCATGGTGAAAAGTAAGGGTGAAATCACACCCAATTCTAAACCAATATTTAAAACTATTAATTCGGTTAAACCACGAGTATTCATTAACCAACCAAGTGCAGAAGCTTCTCGCTTGTTAATCCCACTGACACGAGCTGCTACATAAGTACCAATGTATTTGCCTGCGATCGCAACTCCTAAAATCAAGGCACATAATAACCATAATTCCGGACGGTTCAGTAAGCCAATTTGTGTTTTTAAACCGCTGTAGGCAAAAAACACTGGCAATAGAAAAATTAAGACAAAATCTTCGGTTTTTATGGCTAATTCTCTGACTAATTCAGCATCTTTAGGCATGGCTGCCCCTAATAAAAATGCCCCAAAAATTAGGTGAATGCCTATCAATTCAGTAATCAGTGCGGAGGCTACAACTCCCATATAAATTAAAGCCAGAACAAATTGGCTCAAACGTCCAGCGCGGCGATAATGGGTGATTAGACGTTTGAGAAACCAACGCCCGACGCTGAACATAAAACCTATGTAAAGAAGGCTGGCAATAATTGTGAGGATAGCTTGTCGGTCAATGCTACCATGACGAGCGACAGCGATTGCTAGAGCTAACAAACACCAAGCTGTTACATCATCTACCGCAGCACAAGTTAAAGCTAATGTCCCTAACCTTGTTCCTTGCAAATTATTTTCAGTGATAATTCTTGCCAACACAGGAAAGGCTGTGATTGACATTGCTGCACCTAAAAATAAGGTAAAGGCGGTAAAAGAGACAGTACCATTGGAAACTAGAGGATAAAGCAGCAAAGATAAAATTGTCGCGAGAGAAAAAGGAACAATAATGCTGACATTTGAGGTCAGTACAGCCGCTTGTAAATTACCGCTGAGATATTTTGAATTTAGCTCTAAACCAATCAAAAACATGAAAAATATTAGCCCTACCTGAGATAAAACATTCAGGAAAGGTATCGTTTCTGGTGGAAACAGTGTAGCTGCTGCATGGGGGGCAATTAAACCAAATAAAGATGGTCCGAGCATAATCCCGGCCACAATCTCACCAATTACTAATGGTTGTTTTATTGATTTAAAGGCCAGTCCTACCAGTCGTGACAGTCCAATCACAATTAACACTTCAACCAGAACGAGAATAACTGTGTGCATAGTTTCCTCACTATTTACTATCCGGTTTCACTAAGATGATTCTTTACAACTGTCGAAATTGTCAACCTTTTGGTAAAGATAGAGTTGAATTTTCCATAAGTTGTTAACAGTTTTTAATGAAAAAATAGCTTCCTTAACCATGAATTAATCAGGATTCAGAAGATACTCAAAGGATTTTTTGATAAATCGGCAAATAATATATCAACAGATTGGATATTTGTACAAGTTCAACGAATTAACTCCTATAATATAACTGTAACTTACTCTCTGAGTTTGATTAAATCATCCCTAATTTTAAGAAAAAAATGTAATCATATTTTCACGAAAGGATATCAATTAAACTCTGTCCAATCCAGGAGAATCCTATACTCAAGCTGGAGAACAACAAACTGATACGATACCCAATAGATATCCAAGCATTGCTATCAATATACATTGATATCTAGCTGACTATGCAAAACCAGGCTAAATAATAAATAAGCCCAATTACTTTGGCTGGTTTTTTGATCAGGGTATACTAAACTGCTATCATTTAACAAATAACATCCGTTTGTCAAGGATAGCGTTTGCCAATTACAATCATGAGGCGAAAACCTAATTAAATAAGAGTTAATAGCAATAAAGGCTGAAGAACTAACTCAAAATATAATATTTAAATTTGTAAAGTGATAAGATATATAGGAATCCGATTTGGTTCCTGATTGCTTGCGTGACAAAGCCACAATTAGTTGTGTAGGCAGGCAAAAGGCAAGATGATTCTAGAAGATTTAGGTGTACCTAGTTTCGCAAAAATCAAATAGGAGTCCTTACGAATCATATTCAATTCACACATCCTATGAGGTGATAGCTTTACAACCAGATGAAACGAAGTTAAAAATCAAAGTCCTAGAGTCTGGCATTTTTGCCATTTTTATAAGTTATCGCTGAGGTATCCAAAACTTTATATTCTGCTAAATCCTCCTTTTTAAGGAGGACTTTAAGCAATTTATTAACCCCTGTTTAAGGTGCGAACTAGCGTTAGTTAGGGGATATCTCGATAGGACATGCCACTTGTGCATTCATCTTCTTAATTCATTTAAAATGATACGTGTGTTTAATTAATCTGATCCGTAATGTTTTATTTTACAATAAAAAACTATAAAAAACTAATGAGGGTGTTGATATCAATTTGTCGTTAAATTTTGTTAAGATTAAATACGGCTTTAGCTTTACCCCTCCTAATCCCCTACCTGAGAGATACTGGATGCTGCGACTCGAACATATTAGTAAAATTTATCCTACTGGCGAAGTTCTCAAAGATATCAACTGGGAAGTTAAACCAGGCGATCGCATTGGCTTAGTAGGCGTTAACGGTGCAGGAAAATCCACCCAACTGAAAATCATTTCTGGCGAAATGGAACCCACATCTGGAGAAATTATCCGCCCTAGCAGTTTGCATATAGCTTACCTAAACCAAGAATTTGAAGTAGATCCAAGTCGCACTGTTAATGAAGAATTTTGGACAGTATTTAAAGAAGCTAACCAAGTGCAGTTAGCTTTGGCTCAGGTGCATCGAGATATGGAAACCTCTACGCCCGAAGAACTAGATGAACTGATTAACCAGATGGATCGCTGGCAACGCAAGTTTGAAGCTTTGGATGGTTACAGCTTAGATACTCGTATTGGTAAGATTTTACCAGAGATGGGGTTTCAGGTAGAAGATGGTGATCGCCTGGTTAGTGCTTTCTCAGGTGGTTGGCAAATGCGGATGAGTTTGGGTAAAATCCTGCTGCAAAACCCAGATTTGTTACTGCTGGACGAACCGACAAACCACTTAGACTTAGAAACCATCGAGTGGTTAGAAAATTACCTCAGAGGACTAATTACTCCAATGGTCATAGTTTCCCACGACCGGGAATTTCTTGACCGACTCTGCAACCAAATTGTAGAAACTGAACGTGGAGTTTCAAGTACATACCTTGGTAATTACTCATCTTACCTGCAACAAAAAGCTGAAAATCAATCAGCGCAATTGAGCGCCTTTGAACGCCAGCAAAAAGAATTAGAAAAGCAACAAGCATTTGTTGATAGATTCCGCGCTAGTGCAACCCGTAGTACCCAAGCGAAAAGCCGGGAAAAACAACTAGACAAAATAGAACGGATTGAAGCACCCACTGGTGGAGTAAGAACACTGCATTTTCGTTTTCCACCCGCACCCCGCAGTGGTCGGGAAGTGGTAGAAATTAAAGAATTAACTCATATTTATGGAGATAAAATTCTCTTTCTAGGTGCAAATCTGCTGATTGAACGGGGAGATAGAATTGCTTTTCTCGGTCCCAATGGTGCTGGTAAATCTACACTGTTGAAAATTATTATGGGTGCAGAACCACCCACCGAAGGAACTGTGAAGCTTGGTGATCACAACGTTATTCCTGGTTACTTTGAGCAAAATCAAGCAGAAGCTTTAGACTTGACGAAAACAGTCATGGAAACAATTCATGATGAAGTTCCCGAGTGGACAAACGAACAAGTTCGCACACTTTTAGGACGTTTTCTATTTGCTGGTGATACTGTCTTTAAGAAAGTTGCGGCATTAAGTGGGGGAGAAAAAGCCCGTTTAGCATTAGCAAAAATGCTTTTACGTCCAGCAAATTTACTCATTCTGGATGAGCCGACAAACCACTTAGATATTCCAGCCAAAGAAATGTTGGAAGAATCTTTGCAAAACTATGATGGTACAGCCATTGTAGTATCCCACGACCGTTTTTTTATCTCTCAAGTAGCTAACAAAATCGTGGAAATTCGTGATGGTGAATTCCAAGTTTATTTGGGAGATTATCATTACTATCTCAACAAGATTGCTGAAGAGAAAGAACAAGCCAAGTTAGCGGCTATCGAGGCAGAAAAAGCGGCTAAAAAGGCGGCTAAGGCTGCTAAGTCTGGGGCAAAGCGGAAATAGAGAAATGAATGGGTGACTGATTGTAACTCTGGCTTTCTGTCACCTGTTTTCTAACTAGCAACTTATATTATATGAGAGGTAATAATCATGTTATCAACCAATATTCGTCAAGAATCACTTATTAACAGAGTTGAGCAATTAGTATCTATTTTGATGTAAGAGAACCCTATATTTAAAAAAGAGGATCTTAATTAATTAAGCAGGAATAGTCAAATATCTTATTAAACTCCTTTTAAGAAGTTTACCATTATAATAATTTATTATTATCACAGATAGTGAATTAAAAGATCATTCTAATGGAGTAATCTCAGTAGAGGTTTTATCAAAAAAAGGTGATGATTTCACACCTGAACAAATGGCTATTTTTTTGTAACGAGGTAATTAAACGAAATAGGTGATTTATTTATGGATTATTTGTAAGATACTAACATTGTTACTCTAGCTATTAGAGGCAATCTTAAAATCACTGAAAAAATTGAAGATATTAAAGCTCAAAAAAAAATTATATCTATTAGCTGTATTACCTATTTTGAAATAAGGAGAGGATTTTTAGCGGTTGATGCTTCTAAGCAAAGAGAAAGATTGAAAAAATTTTGTCAAAAGTATCCAATTATTTCTTTAGATGATTTGGCAATTTTACAAAAAGCTGCTGAAATTCACGCTAATTTAAGCTTAAAGGGTTTACTTATTCAAAGTGAAGATGTTTGAATTTCTGCAACTGCAATGATTAAAGGTTTAACGTTGTTTCTAATGATAGTGATTTAACTAGAGTGGATGGTTTAAGTTTAGAAAATTCGTTGCAGTGATAAAATTGCAAAATTGGGAATTGTAGGGGTTTAATAAATAAATGTTATCTAAACTCAGAGTTCAACTCTATAAGAGTCTTTTTGATACAGAAGTAGATTTAGAACCATTGACTGTATTCATTGGTCCTAATGCTTCTGGTAAATCTGATATTTGTGAAGCTTTGGCCGTATTATCTGATTTTTTGCAAAGGCTAATAGATACCACAAATCATAAGAAAATTATACGAATTGTTTCAGATTCTTTACAGAACTTACTCAAAAATGTGCACAGTATTGAATCTAAATTTTGGCATGGAAAACCAGATTTTTTTAGCTTTCAGGTTAGTACCCTTCCCATAGCAGGAAATTCTGATGGAGAATCTACACCTATCATTAATTTAGGAGTTTATTCTGATTATTCTGAGCAAGCTGTGAAGTTAGGTAATCTTCAAAAGATTAACACTCTAGTAGATAGATATACAAGTCTATTAAGAGAATTTTTAGTTTCTAATCATTTTTCTACTTCTCCGCTATACAAAGCTCTAAAAAAGGTTAATGTTTACGATTTTGTTCCAATTCCTATCTCTTTCACAAGTTCATCAAATGCCAGGATGGAAAGGACTGGAGAAGGACCTGCTTATGCTTTACTTGACATTTTGCTTACTAAGCATAAGGGTTTAGATGAATTACAAGAGCGGTTAACACAGCTTGTTCCTAATTTTAAAAAAACTGTATTGCCCCGTGGTGAAAGTCAAACCTTTTCCCTAGAATTAGTTGATATATATTCAGATCATCATATCCCGGCTGCTGATATATTTAGATGGTACATTGAGACTTTTGGCTTTTCTCACTGCACTATATTATCAAGAAAACACTCCAAGTATTATTTGTCTTGAAGAAATAGAAAATGGAGTTCATCCTTGGTTACCGCACAAAATGATGGAGTTGCTAAAAATTGTTTCCACTGAAGGAATAACTGGTAAGCCTGTGCAGGTTTTAATTACAACTCATTCTCCTGTGCTTTTAAATTACGTCGAACCCCATCAGGTGCGTGCTGTTGAGTTAGATAAAGAAGGTAAAGCTCAAGTTCATACATAAATTACCTATAGATTCATTCTGTCCGCTTTCAAAAAGCTTTAGAGGCTTATGATGGAGCACTAGGTGAACTTTGGTTTACGAATGTGTTTGGAGGAAATCCAGCATGAATCGTCGGGTTCAGATTGGATCAATTGCTGAAGGTGAGGCAGAACTGGGGGCAAGTATTCCTTATATTAAACCAGAAGGTGGTGGCAAGGTAATAGAAAGGAAAAATGAAGCTGTACTGCATAGTTTAATTAGACGAGAATTGGTAAATGCTGGATCTCCTGATCGTGATTTTGTCCAAAGATATCCGTCAATTAAAGAAATTCAAGAACTTACTTTACGCACTGGGCTAGATATTTTAGATCCAAAATATCTAGCCCAAATTGTTATCTTATGGAAACCCGAAGAGGTAGATATGATCCTCATTGTGGTTGATGCAGATGATAAACTAGAACCAAGAGAAATTGATTTAGAACGGGCTTTGAATAAAATTCGTGATAATCATTTAGATATTAACGAGCAACCAATTAATGATCGCAGTACTGGAGGTTTAGCAATTAGAAATCTTTAGACGTGGTTACTGGCTGATACCCAAACTGTTTCGACTATTTTAGGTGTAGAATGGCCACCTCTGGAAAATTTAGAAAATTTAGATAATACCAAGCACATTTTGGAGAATGCGCTCGCTAAATCAACATACTTGTCAGAAGACAGCACCAATCAGCGTCGGCTACAAATTCGCTGGAACTTAGGTAAACAGATTGATTTAGCGATAGTCAAAACTTGCTGTCCAGATTCCTGCTTTTGTACAATCTTTGCTGTTAGCGACAAAAGCTATTATACCGATTTTTGATATAAATTGAAGATGGAGATTTGGACCATACCTGCGGGGTGCAATGCGATCGCATCAAATCTGATCAAGACAGTGATCGCATTCGTTTTTGGGTTTTCAGCTTGCTTGTTTACAGGATTTAAGAGGCACTGGGCTGATAGTAAGAACGCACCTGAGAAATTAATCAGCAGAATTTAACTTCCATAGGTGATTAGCAATGGTATCATTCGGTTATTACAAAAAGTAAAGGGCAATTTTACTATGACCAAAGCACCTGTTGCTCCTGTGGTGCTAGTCATTTTAGATGGGTGGGGCTACTGTGAGGACAAGCGAGGAAACGCGATCGCTGCTGCTAAAACTCCAATTATGGATAGTTTATGGGCAGCTTATCCCCACACCCTCATTAGCACATCAGGAAAAGCCGTAGGGTTGCCAGAAGGTCAAATGGGCAACTCGGAAGTTGGTCATTTGAATATTGGCGCTGGGCGTGTGGTTCCCCAAGAACTGGTACGCATCTCTGATGCGGTTGGAGACGGTTCTCTAGCCTCTAACCCGGCACTTGTCAAAATTTGCCAGGAAGTTCGCTCTCGCAATGGCAAGTTGCATCTAGTAGGGCTTTGTTCTGAGGGAGGGGTACATTCGCATCTTACCCATCTGTTTGGACTACTTGACTTAGCCAAGAAAGAGCAACTGTCACAAGTGTTGATTCACGCCATTACTGATGGACGTGATACACCGCCAACGGACGGTATAAAAGCAATTCAACAACTGCAAGACTACATAGGTTGTACCGGAATCGGGCAAATAGCTACAGTCAGCGGGCGCTATTATGCAATGGATCGTGATCACCGTTGGGATCGAGTCCAACGTGCTTACGATGTCATGACACAAGATGGCGCTGGTAATGGACTGACGGCTGTAGAAGTCTTGCAAGCATCTTACGATGAAGGTATCACTGACGAGTTTGTTCTCCCTGTCCGCCTGACTGCTGGCGCAGTGGAACCCGGTGATGGGGTAATATTTTTCAATTTCCGCCCCGATCGCGCCAGACAATTAACTGAAGCTTTTGTTAGTTATAAGTTTGACGCTTTTGAAAGACAGCAAATTCAGCTGCTGTCCTTTGTAACTTTTACCCAATATGATCCCGAATTACCGGTTTTTGTGGCTTTCGCACCTCAAAATCTCAGCAATATTCTGGGTGAAGTTATTGCTGATCGAGGTTTAAAACAGTTTCGGACTGCGGAAACGGAAAAATATGCTCACGTCACCTATTTCTTTAATGGGGGACTAGAAGAACCTTGTGATGGAGAAGACCGGGAACTAGTCAGTAGTCCAATGGTGGCTACTTATGACCAAGAACCAACAATGTCAGCAAAAGCGGTGACTGATGTGGCGATCACAGCGATTACAAAGGGGATCTACTCTCTGGTGGTAATTAACTATGCTAACCCTGATATGGTGGGGCATACGGGACTAGTAGAAGCTACACTCACAGCAATTGAAACAGTGGATAGCTGTTTGGCTCGTCTCATCGACTGTATTGGCAAAGTTGGGGGTACGGCAATTATTACTGCTGACCACGGGAACGCTGAGTATATGCTAGATGACGAAGGTAATCCTTGGACGGCTCACACCACTAACCCTGTTCCTTTAATCTTGGTAGAAGGCGAAAAAGTCAAAATACCTGGATATGGAACAAATGTGGAATTGAGAAATGATGGCAAGTTAGCCGACATTGCTCCAACTATTCTGGATATCTTACAGCTACCCCAGCCACTGGAAATGACTGGGCGCTCGCTCCTTAAAGTAGCAGAATATGAGTTGAAACCTACTCGCACTCCTGCACAACTAGGTTTGTAAAATAGATTCAATTCCTGACGATTATAAATAGCGGCTATACTAACAAAGTCGACATACATAGACTGACAAAAAATCCAGCCTGAACCTGTGTAGCCGCTATTTATATTGATGTTTGTTAACTTTGAATTTTGAATTTTGAATTAGTTATGACACTTACTAAGATCGTGCAAGGTATTTGGGCATTTTCCGCTTTAGGTTTGATTATTCTTGTATTACTACATAGTCCTAAAGGTGATGGTATTGGTGCGATTGGTGGACAAGCACAATTATTCAGCAGTACCAAGAGTGCAGAAAATACTTTAAATCGGGTTACTTGGGCATTAGTAGTAATTTTCCTCGGTTTAACTGTGGTTTTAAGTGCTAATTGGTTGCCTAAGTAACTAAATAATGGGTAAAAACACTCAGAAGCTGATATCCAAAACTGGAAATAAAGGATTTTGGCAACCCTTACTAGCAGTTCTGTTTTTAGCAAAAATTACAGGACTGTTAGTTGTTTTTACTAACTTTCCAGTCAATACTATTTTCAGAGAAGAGGAAAACAACTTCCAATTATTGACTTCTAGACCTATTCTCCAAAAACCCCATCCTTTACCAGCTACTTTAGAAAAGTGGCAAGATAAAACCAATAGCGGTGACTATTTTGATCAAATTCAATCTACTAAAGTTGGTTATTTAATTTGGTCAAATTTTCCAGTAAAGGTGAAGATAGAAACACCAACAGGAGTAAGTGAAAAACAGGCACAACTATGGGTTAATAGTGTTGTACAAGCTGTTCAAGAGTGGAGTGTTTATTTACCTTTGCAGATTGTTGAAGAAGCTGAAATTGCAGATATTAAAATTTTCCGAAAAGTGCCACCTTTACAAGTTGAACCTAATAGTAAAATTCCCCGTGCGCGTTCGGCTTTAACTGTTTATGATTTATATACTAAAAATAATATTTTATCTCACCATTTCACAATTCTGTTGAGTCCTAGTCAAACTGGTGATTATGTGCTTTCAGCAGCACGTCATGAACTCGGACACGCTTTAGGAATTTGGGGTCATAGTCAGTTACAAACTGATGCGCTTTATTTTTCTCAAGTTCGCCACCCACCACTTATTTCTGTGCGAGATGTAAATACTTTAAAAAAGGTTTATGAACACTCTACAAGTTTAGGGTGGTCTGTTTTGGAGAAGGATTGAATTTAGATCACGTAAAGGAACAAAGGTAATATTTTAAGATTAAGGCAACCAGTTTTTACCTAAAATCCGAATCTAAGCTGTAGAGAGATAGTTCTGGTAAATTGGTTAGTTTTGTTTTGGTTTTAGTTTTGGTTTTAACGTAATCTAAGGCATTGCTATCAATGAGATTGATGTTTTCTTCTAAATGGTATCGTTACGTAAGTTAGTGGTTAATTCTTCATTTATTTAATTACGAAAACTAATAATTTCTGCTGCCCAATGGTTAGCATTTCTGGGCTTTTCTATATGCCAATTTTGATAAAGTAATAAGTGTATAATAATCTGTTCTAATAAACTTCTGACTCGTCTTTGTTTCGTTTTTAGCCAATGCTTCTAAGTCTTCTATTAAGTTATCGTAGTAAATATCTTCTAACTGACGAGACTTGATAGATTTAATTGTCTCCTCTAGGGATTGTAGGTAATTAGATTCATATAGTTCTTTTGTGTCAATGACTGTTTTCATTATTTGCTGATTTAGCTTAATACTTTATATTGCGTTTAAATAATTAATATGGTTTATCGTTATCTTCTTAAGAAGAACAAATTTTCCCGTTGGTATCAATAACTTTTACTCTATTATTGGGAGGCTGTAAAAATAGCTCAATTTAAACAGCCTCCTTATTTGATTAAACTTGACGTAGGTTCATCAGTTCTTGAGGAGATGCAAGCATATCAATCGCAAGGAAGAAGATTTTTCCTTCGGGATTGATTAAAAACCGCCAAGATATATTCATACCGACGGTAACACCAAACCAAGGAGTTTGTACTACACCCGTGATTTTCAGTTGTTTAGAACCATCTGGTTGAACTTCACAAATACCTTGTTGTGGCATCATATTAAGTCCTTGGGCTTCTTCACGCATATATTTAGCGATCGCTTTTTGGCCTACAATTGGCTTCTGGAATGGTGGTTGTAGCGCACCTTCGTTTGTGAATAGTGCAATAGCAGCATCAAAGTTATCTGCATTCATAGCTTCAATGTAGCCAAACACAGCTGGTTCTGTAATACCGTCAATTTTAACTGAGGAAATAACTGGAGTTGTCCGTTGGAACGCAGGTTCTGTATCTGCCTTATCTGCCTTTGGGTAACTACTTGGGCCAAGTTCAGAAGTATCAAATCCCATATCTACTACTGTATTCCGTAATACAGTAATTTGCTGACCTTGGTCAAGTTTCTGTGTGGCTTCTAATACTACTTTTACACCAGGAGACATTTGATAACCAACTGGGATGGGAGTGATGATTCCCTCTTTCATCAATTCTCCTAACTCGTACCAGAAAGCTAGTTTGGTATTGACACTAAAGAATCCATAGGAACGACTAATAGGAGTATCAGCACGGCTGGCCAAATCCCGCATCACTTTTGTTTGTTCTTCACGAGACATTTGCTTAATTTGCGTAAGCAAACCTTCGGCTAGTTGTAAGCGTGCTGCTCCGGGTGCTGCTGGAGTAATAGTTTTACCCATCTCAGTATAAGCATACCAAAGATATGCTAATTGATCATCAACGTTAAGTTGAGCGAACAAAGCTATGGTAGCAGGAATGGGGCTAGGAACTTGAGTATTGGAAAAAATAGTTTGAGCAGACTGGATAGTTAAAGCCACAGTCGGAATCTCCAAGATTATTTGTTAATTAGTCGCTTTGAAGGATTAAGTTAAAAATGTTCATTGTTAACTTAACTTCCATGTGAAGTAATGTAACGATATTTTTAATGTTTGTAAAGGAACAGGAATCACGAATTGACGAAAAGTATCAAATATGAATTCAGATAATTAGGTGGAAAGCAATTAATATTTAGCAACTAATTATACAATATATCTTCCCCTCCAGAAGTAGAGAGAAAGACTGTTTGGTTATAGCCAATGCTTAAAAGACTTATGTAACTAGTACAGTACGGCGTAAGTAAACCAACCATTCCAAATCTCTGAAAAGCTCAAGCCGTATACATTTTGAATTTTGTTGGCGCAGCCGGCTGGAAGCACTATTTTGTTAGCTTAGCTGTTCTCAAAGAAGCATTTTGAATTCACGGCGGTACTAGTATATTAGTAGGGTGCGGTGCGTCAGACTTGATAATTCATGAACAATCAACATATTTTCCATATCTGACGCACCCTACAAGAGACATTAAGTGTGAATTTTTCCTTAAACACCCCAACTCAGTGTTAAAGGTCGCTGTGCAAGAACTCGGTTATAAAGTTCTTCTAATTGCGTGATATTATCATTCAGGGTATAACGTTCTAATACTCGCTTTCTGGCTTTCTGCCCCAACAGGGTTGTTAACTCTGGATGATCTTGGAATAGTGGTAAAAGTGTTCTGAGTTGTGATCGCACAGAACTGGTACTAATCACTACACCTGCACCTTTTTCCAATACTTCCCCATCTGCACCCACATCAGTGGCTAAACAAGCTACACCACAGGACATTCCTTCTAAAAGAGATAAAGATAGACCTTCAACCAAAGAAGGTAAAATAAATACATCTGCACCGCGTAATATTTCTATGCGGCGGTTTTCATCTGCTATAAATCCTAACCAGTGGATACCGTATTCTGCACCATAAAAAGTTTCTAAGGAAGATTTTAACGGGCCATCACCAACCATTAACAATTTAGTATCAGTCCCCATATCTGACTGCTTCCAAGCGCGTAGCATGGATTCAACGTTTTTCTCTGGGGCTATGCGACCTTGATAGACAAATAAGCGTTCTGCACCAAATTCGGCTTTTATTTGAGAACTACCAGGAGAATACTTAGCAGTATCAACACCGTTAGGAATAACAGCAATTTTTTCTTCCCTAACTCCCATGCGTGCCAATAATTCCCTTTGAATTTGGGAAAAAACAATGACCCGATCATAGTGATCTAAAAAAGGTGCGTATAGTTGATAAGCTAAAAGCTGGGTACCAGAAATTAATTTTGCCCCTTTACCAGCAAATGGAGTGTGGAAAGTGGCAATGAGAGGGACATTTAATTCTTCACAAATTTCTGGTAAAACAAAATCCAGAGTCGATAGAGTCAAGGAAGCATGAACAATATCTGGCTTGATTTCCCTTAGTGACTGAGTTAAAACCTTAGTCGCTTTAAAAGTGGGAATAGTGTAAACCTGAGATTTGTAAATGAAGGGTAAAGAAACTTCCTGAAAATTAGGCCAGTTATCTGCTTGGGATTCTTCTTGAGCAAAGTGAAGAAAGCTAACTTGATGTCCCCGGTCTAGCAACGCATTAGTAATTTCTCGACTGTAGGTGACATTGCCGCAAAATGGCGATTTTTTTCCAATCCAGGCTATACGCATTCTTTGATATGAATAAAATCGGCTTGAGATTATCTGTTTTTTATACTTAGCTGTTTTTATCCTGTTATACTTGCTGAATTTTTGATCATGCTTAACTAAGCCCATATTTAATTTAGTTTAATAAGCTTATATTTAAGCCTATTGAACGAGAAATTTTATGGCTGTAGTGTTACACTTTGTAAGTTGTTAATTAATGAATTGAATTACAACTTAATCAGAATAATCTTTGGTTGATCCCCAGCAAGTATTAGATGGATTTTGGCTGGAACAAGTTTAGCACGAAAACCAACGATTTCACTAAGTTAATCACTAACCACGGGAATTGTACCAGGTTAAGATACCTCCCAAGAAAACGATGATAGCTAATGCCAAAAAGACCGACTGTAAGCCAAGAAAGGTTTCGGCTACACCTGCTAATGCTAGGGGTAGGGTAAGGGCAATATTAATCACATTATTTTGCAGGCCAAACACTTTGCCGCGCATTTCTGGGGGTGTTTCGGTTTGAATAGCCGTTTGCATTGGGATACCCACCAAAGCCCCAAATACACCAACTAAAGCTAGTAATAGCAGCACTGCACCTAGCTGGGTTGTGAAGATGGAAAGACCGAATAAAGATGCTGCCATGCCGAGACAACCCCACAGACTAAGTTGCCTATAGGAAAAGCGTTGTCCAAATTGACCGAGAATGGTTGCACCACCGGCGATACCAACACCACCAGATGCGAGTAAAAAGCCGAATTGGGAAGCTTTGAGATTGGGGATAATTTCTGCCATGCGAACCGCGAGTACGGTTAAGGCTGCAAAGACAGAAAATAAAATAATTAGTTGTAATAAAGCATTGCGGACACGCTGATTTTCTTGGAGATAACGCAAACCATCGCGCAGATCAGAGAAAACATGAGGGAATTCTGTTTCTGGGGGGTTGGGTTTTTCGTTAGTTCTGAGCAGTAATAAAATAATTCCGGCGATCGCATAACTACCACCAACCAAAATCTCTTTACCCAGTCCTCCACTACCACCGAATTGTGACCAAATTCCATCTGCTAATACCAAAACTGGTTCCCCCACAGCAAAACCGACAATTACCGATGCCATCATCGTAGTTGTGTACAGGGAATTAGCAGAAAGTAAATGCTGTTCTTCCACCACCAAAGGAATAGCAGCCTGTTCTGCTGGTGCAAAAAACTGTGTCAACGTAGAAACCAAAAAAGTTACTGCCAAAATCATCAGAAAACCCACCGGCAAAACTCCCACAGGTTGCCAATCATAGGTTAACCAAAGTAAAAAAGGAATGGCTAAAACTAGAATACCGCGCCAAATATTCGATGCCACCAGCACAACTTTTTTTGACCAGCGATCTACAAACACACCAGCGACTGAACCAAACAGCACTGCGGGAATGGTAAAAATCATCATTAACGCCGATACCCAACCACTAATGCTTTGACCACCCTGTTGAAACTCGCTATTAATCAGAGCAATCATCAGCACCAGATATACTTTATCCGCCAGTTGACAGAAAATTTGACCACCCCAAAGAGCTAGAAAATTCGGGTTTTTCAGGACAGGAAAAAATCCTTGTTTTTCTACATCTCGTGATACCGTTTCTGCACCCGAACCAGAGCCATTTAATTGTGATGTTTCTGTTGAAATTGCTTCTGGCAAAGTCTGTTGTGTTCTATTAACTTTGCCATTTTGTTCAGTAATTTTCAGGGCGATGTCAGAATGCAGTGCCGATGGTTTAGGGATATCAGTTAAATTAACTTCTGTTGTCCCTTTTTGATCATTAGCAACTTCTTTGACAGACATGTCTTGCTTATTAATTTGGCCAGGCTGAGACTGGGGAACAGAATTTAAATGATTAAGTCTTGTAGATTCTGATACCCTAATCTTGTTTTGAGCTTGGCTAGGTGATAGAGGCGGGACTTTTCTATCCAAATCAGACGATTGCATCATGGTTAGCGGCAAAATAAGAATCAATCAAGGTAGCAGAGCGAATAGGACGGCCAAGGTGGTACTGAGTGTACTGGCGCAAAATATGCTCAACAGATAACCAGCCAAAATCTGAGGCTGCATCTATTTGCATTATCTCTGGTTGGGACAAATGTTGGAGCATATTTAGTTCTTTTGCACCCAGGCGACTGGAAATTTTGGGTATGTCTTGGTGATGGACAAGGGTTTCATAGGGAGGATTGGAGACTGGGGAATTTTCTTCCTTTCTTTGTTTTTCCCTTTCTTGTCTTAACTGTTCCCAAGCTTGTAAGCAAATCGTCCCTCCAGCAGAGATGCTAAATCCTACTTGCCAGTTGGGATTTGTTAAGTCTGGTGTGAGGGGACGCTGAGTTAAGCAACAAAATTGGACTTGAGGTGTTAGTCCTGCTAACGCTAAGAGGTGAAAAACTCCATGGGCTAAATGTGCTACTACATCTAGTCCCTGAGTTTTGGGTAAGGCTTCTAGACGCTGGAGATGTTCATTAAGTAATTCATAAAGTTCTGTTTGGGGTTGTTCGCTTAATGCTTGACATAAAACTATTTCGGCTAAATATTGACTAGCTGTTAGTTTTCCCAGGCCTTTAGTTAGACTTGGATAAGTTTTTATAGTTTCCGCTTGAGTAATTCTATCTAGGGTTGGTGTAGCTGGTTGTGACGATCGCCCTTGGGAAATTAGTAATTGATTAACTACGAATATTCCGCTTCTACCGCCCAAGCTGGAGTTGTGTTTACGCGCCCCAGTTGCGATCGCCCGAATTAAACCGAATTCCTTAGTTAAAATTGTCACTATTTTATCTGACTCTCCCAACGCTTGGGTTTTGAGATTAATGCCAGTTGCTTGATAAGTTCTACTCATTAGTTATTAGTCATTAGTTATTAGTCATTGGTTATTAGTCAGTAGTCAGTGAGAAAACAACTGACTAATAACCAATGACAAATGACTATTCAGCTTTTTCCGGGTGATCGCGCTGACGGAGTAAATCTATACCGCGAGATGTACCTAACCTAGTAGCACCAGCCATGATTAAATCTAAGGCTTCATTGTGGGTACGAATCCCTCCTGATGCTTTGATTCCCACCCTTTCGCGTACTATTTGCTTTAATAAGCGCACATCTGCTACAGTCGCACCACCATTCCAACCTGTACTGGTTTTTAAGAGTGCTGCACCTGCATCCATAGCTAGTTCGGCTGCCAGTTTTTTTTCTGCATCCGTGAGCAGGTTGGTTTCTAAAATGACCTTTACAGGTTTTCCAGCCTCTTCACAAATTGTAGCAATTTCCTGGTGAACTTCTTCAGTTTTGCCAGCCTTCAACCAGCCCAAATTCATCACCAGATCCAACTCGGTTGCACCGTTTTCCACCGCTTCTTGAGCTTCATACAACTTAACTGCCGAAGTCGTCCCACCCGTGGGAAAACCAATAACAGTACAGACGTGCGGATTTTTGTTGCGAAGCAGTTCCACAGCTTGCTTGACATAACAAGGATGAACGCAAACCGCTGCAAAGTTAAATCTGTGGGCTTCCTCACACCATTGTTCAACCTGCTCTGGAGTAGTAATTGGTGAGAGCACAGAGTGGTCGATAAATGGCGCAATATCAATGTTAGGATAGTCTGCTGCCATCATTTATTTTGCCAGTGATAGATTATTAAAGTTTATGAGAAAAAACATTTCTTATATATTAGACCATATATATTACGAATATATCCTGAAAATCAGCACATTGTTGAAACTTCAATGATGAGTTGTTAACTCAGTAATTAATATTATACCTAAGTATTCAACTTGACATCTTAGATTAGATCCCCGACTTCTCACACAATTAGGGGATCTTCTTGTTCGTAACTTCAGTTCCTAAAAAATCCAGAATAGTCTCAGCTAATGCTTTTGCTGCTAAGTATGGCACACCATTACCAACAGTTTTAAACATATTCGTAAGAGACATATTTTCTGGAAGTGAAAAACCAGCGGGTAAAGATTGAATAGCTAAAGCTTCAGCTACAGAAATACGTCGCACTTTGTAAGGATGTAAATGTACTTCATTATTCCCATAACAAGCTGTAGGAGAATAACGCCATCGGTGCAGACGTTTAAATGATTTTTTTGAATCATCTCCCTCATTAATAGTAGCAAATTTAGTGATACCTGCTCTGGGTTGAAAATAATGTTTAGCGTTGGGATGGTTCAGCACATCATTGTTTCTAAACCAATATTCAACCGTTAGTTGTTCAGGAATGTTATTAGGACAAGGAATTATAGAATTCTCTTTAAATGGTTGGCTTGTATTCCAAGGATAAGCAAAGACTTTGGATTGAGGATATAAAATATATTTTTCCCAAGGAAAGGTAAAATCATCTTCAATTCCCATTTCCTCGAGGAAATGGGAATTGAAGCCAATTGAAATAATTCTGTCTCTATCTTGCGGGACACCATATTCAATAGAATTAATTAACCGTTCTGTCAAAATATAACCAGCTTTTTGTAATTTAATTTTTAATTCTTCAAAAAATAAACGGTGTTTTATAGTTCTCCACAAACCTTTCACATTTTCAAATAAAAAGAAATCGGGTAAGTTTTGATAAATCAATTCAATATAAGAGGCTGAAAGTTTACCATTATCACCTAAATGTCCTTTGTTTTTTCCACCAATAGAAAAATCAGGACAAGGTGGACCACCAATAAAACCAACTATATTGTTTGATTTCCGGGAACTTTTAACTAATTCATTTAGCTGTTGTGCTTGTGTTCCTGCTATTAATTTGCTTACGTCTGCGGCTTCTCCTTGATGATATCCATATTCAGGAGATGGGAGTTGGAGAATTTCCCGTGAATAGCGATATGCGGACATGAATGGGGGGAAGATTTCGTTGACGTAAAGGATGTTATAGCCAGTGGTTTCAAACCCTAAATCGAGGAATCCTGAACCGGAGAAAAAGGAGAAGATGGAAATAGTGTCATTCATTGATAAAATCAAATGATGCCGTTTTTACAGAATTAATTAGTAAGGATTCAGGTCTAAGGTAGAGGGATTAAAGAAGGTGTATGGAAAGC
>ERZ1034427.7-NODE-7-length-45857-cov-37.131173_pt1 | contig 45857 bp, 55 predicted proteins | sample MGYA00520607_ERZ1034427 | MGnify/ENA primary metagenome ERZ1034427 (study PRJEB33736, sample SAMEA104288489) | Azolla caroliniana | place: Brazil | collected 1987 | study: EMG produced TPA metagenomics assembly of the PRJEB19522 data set (Is there foul play in the... | reverse complement strand
CCAACGGGATAGTCTCATCAGAAGCGCCAGTGTAAATATCCAACGGATGCAGAAAGCTTTAACTCAAATGAACATACAACTGCATCAAGCTGTCAGCGATATTACAGGCACTACAGGTATGGCAATCATACGAGCTATCGTCCCTGGTGAACATGATCCAAAAGTTCTTGCAGCTAAAAAACATCATCGCGTCAAACGTAGTGAAGCAGAGGCAGCTGCGCTTAATGGTGATTACCGAAAAGAACATTTGTTTGTCTTGCAACAAGAGTTACATCTCTATGATGTCTACCAATCCCAAATCGCTGAATGTGACCGCCAGATTGAGGAGTGCTTAAGTCAATTTAACGACAAAATTGATATTTCCCAGTCGCCCCTTTCCCCACCCAAGCATACTCGTCATAAACCTCAAGGTAATGAACCTGCGTTTGATTTGCGTACTCATCTTTACCGCATGAGTGGAGTAGATTTTACCCGTGTTGACGGTCTTGGTGTCCTGACAGTACAAATCATTCTTTCTGAAGTTGGTTTAGATCCCAGTCGGTTCCCCACAGTCAAACACTTTACTTCTTGCCTTGGTCTTTGCCCCGGCAGCCTCATTACTGGTGGCAAAATTAAAAGTTCTCAAACTCGTCCTGTAGTCAACCGCGCCGCCAATGCTTTCCGCATGGCAGCACAAACTGCCGGCAAAAGTCATTCTGCTTTGGGTGCATTTTATCGCCGCTTAGGTTCTCGGCTTGGCTCTCCTAAAGCTATTACTGCTACCGCTCATAAAATTGCCCGCATTTTTTACAAACTTTGGACATCAGGTGGAGATTATACCGATCCTGGCATGGATTATTATGAGCAGCGTTACCGAGAGCGAATGGTTAATAATCTCCACAAAAAAGCCCAGGCTTTTGGTTTTGAACTTATTCCTCAACCCTCAGCAAATCTGGTTTCTTAGAAGAGGGATAAGTATTAACTGATAACCGCCTCCTACATAGGTTAAGTATTTGAATTTCGGTAAAAAACCCTACTTAAACCGAAGCTTATTCCCCAGATGAGTTCCCTAGACTAAAATATAAATACAGGAAAAATTTTAAGTTACTGAGTCATAGAACTCAGTTGAATAAAAGCAAAATGGGATTCTTCGACTCTGAGATAGTTCAGCACGAAGCCAAGCAGCTATTTGAAGATTATCAATCGCTGATTCAACTTGGCAACAACTACGGCAAATTTGACCGCGAGGGCAAAAAGCTGTTTATTGAGCAAATGGAAGCCATGATGGATCGATATCGCATCTTTATGAAGCGTTTCGAGCTATCAGAAGACTTCATGGCACAAATGACCATCCAGCAACTCAAAACTCAGTTGGATCAGTTTGGTGTCACCCCCCAACAAATGTTTGAGCAAATGAATATCACTCTGCAAAGAATGAAAGCAGAATTAGAAAAACAGTCATGACTGGGGACTGGCTCAGTTATCAGTGATAAGTAACTCCCTTCCCACTAAAAGAATAAGGTCATAGTAATAGGGTAGAGGGATAATGCTTCTGCGTAAGGTAGAATCCCACAGCCCTAATTTCTTACTGGGAAGGGAGTATTAGATGAAGCTCTTCACTGTTCACTGACTCCTAACCCACTGTTATTAATTTGACTTGGGACGAGGGAACTGAGAAGGTGACTTAAACTTCTCAACAGGTACGTCTTTTAGGGCTTTGACCATAAAATCACGCCAGATGGGAGCAACCATACCCCCACCAGTCGCACCGGTGGATAATTGTCTGTTATCATCCCTTCCCACCCAAACAGCAGTAGTGAGTTGTGGTACAGTACCCACAAACCAAATATCTTTTTCTGAAGAAGTTGTTCCCGTCTTACCAGCTACTGGTCGGTCTAAAGCTGCGCCTTTACCAGTACCACTAGTAACCACAGATTGCATAACATCTATAATTGCTGCTGAAGCCCAAGAATCAAGAACTCGCTGGGGTTTAGGTGTGTTATCGAGTAACACATTCCCCGTGCTATCAGTAACTCGTACAATTACAGTTGCCGACGATTGCCAGCCATAATTAGCAAAGGTAGCGTAAGCACTAGCCATTTCTAGCGGAGTGACACCAATAGCACCCAAAGGCAGGGAAGTTACAGGTTCCATCGGACTCATAATCCCCAAAGTCCGACAAGTTTCAATGACCTTATTCATCCCTATAGCTTTACCAATCTTAATTACAGGGATATTACGAGACTGAGACAGAGCAGTCCGAATGGACATTGTACCACTAAAACCACCATCATAGTTTCTGGGAAAATACCAACCATTACCATCTCGGTAGCTGACTGGGGCATCTACCACCGTGCTATCAGGAGCATATTTGCCAGTAGCAAAAGCAGTATAGTAAACAAAAGGTTTAAAAGAAGATCCGGGTTGACGTTGGGCTTGGGTAGCGCGGTTAAACTCACTGGCTTTAGGATCTACACCACCGACTAGGGCTTTTACAAAATGTGTGCGTGGGTCAATCGCTACTAGAGCAAGTTGATTTTTGTATAACCCTTGACCCAGTAAAGTTTTATGCCACTTGATCACCGTTTCCTCTGCCATCATTTGGAATTTGGCATCAACAGTGGTTTGTACCCGCATCCCGCCTTTTAGCAGTGCATCACGTCCAAACTTTTTCGCTAATTCTTGGGCTACGGTATTGGTGATGTAAGGTAGGGCGCTGCCTTGAAATGACCTAATTCTGCCCAGTTTGATTTCTTGCTTGAGGGCATCATCATATTCTTTCTGGGTGATCCACTTCAAGTCCAGCATCCGCCCCAGCACTTCTTTTTGTTTCTGTTTTGCGAGCTTCATACTAGAAAAGGGGCTGAATTCTTCTGGGGCCTGGATTAAACCCGCCATCATTGCTGACTCACCCAACGTTAAAAATTCTGATGATTTATTAAAGTAACTGCGAGCCGCTGTTTGGGCACCGTAGTTATTATGACCCCAATACACTTGATTGAGGTACATTTCTAAAATTTCGTCTTTGGTAAGAATTTGTTCTAAGCGAATTGCTAAAACTGCTTCGGCTAACTTCCGAGTAAAAGCACGCTTATGAGATAAAAACAGGTTCTTTACTAACTGCATGGTGATGGTAGAACCACCTTCCTTCACACCACCTGCCACCAAGTTTACTACGACAGCCCGACCAACACCACTAGGATTAATCCCGTGGTGAGAATAAAAGTGACCGTCTTCACTGGCTAATACTGCCCGTTTCAGATTTGGGGAAATTTTATCTAGGGGTACAACTTCCCGATTGGCTTCACCATGGACACTTGTTAATAATTTACCTTTAATGTCGTATATGTAAGTAGTTTCTGAGGGAAAAAAGTTACGTAGTTGTCTCACATCTGGTAAATTGCGGAAACTAATAGCTAGGCCAACTAGTCCTCCGGCTACAATAGAGCTTGTTAGCAGCGTGATAGATAGCAGAGTACCGCCAGTTACCTGACCTACTCCTTTAAAAAACTCAAATCCAGATGAAGTCTGTTCTTGTGGTTGTTTGTCTTCAAAAGTCCTACACGACACGGCGATCTCACTTCCTCACTAGTAAATTTAAATGTAATTCATTAAATGAAAAAAGACGGTTAATTTTTTGCAATTATAGTAGTTTGGCAGAACAGAAAACGGATAATTTTCTGGTGAACAGAATAAACTTAACTTCTCAAGTGCAAAGTGTGGTTAATAACGAATCCTCTAGTATGACTCAAAATTTCTCTTGGCTGCATCGCGGTGTGGCAGAAATTTTTCCTCAACCCCATGATGATGATCATGAAACTGAAAGTTTAGAAAAGCGTTTGGTCAATGCGAATCGTCCTTTAAGGGTTAAATTGGGCATTGATCCGACGGGCGCGGATATTCATTTGGGTCATAGTATACCAGTAAGAAAACTGCGAGCGTTTCAAGATGCTGGTCATACGGCTGTTTTAATTATTGGTGATTTTACTGCACGCATCGGTGATCCTACTGGTAAGTCTCATGTACGTTGTCAATTGACAGAGGGCGATGTGGCACAAAATGCCCAAACTTATCTTGATCAAGTACGTCCTATTTTAGATTTTGACAGACCTGGTAGCTTAGAGGTACGTTATAACTCGGAATGGCTTTCCGGTCTAGATTTAGGGAAGATTTTGCAGTTACTTTCTACTATGACGGTGGGGCAAATGTTGGCTAAGGAAGGTTTTGCGGAACGTTATAAAAAAGAGAATCCAATTTTCCTCCATGAGTTCCTCTATCCATTAATGCAGGCTTATGATTCGGTAGCGACTGAGGCTGATGTGGAGTTGGGAGGTACTGATCAAAAGTTTAATATTGCGGTAGGAAGAGATTTACAGCGCCATTTTGGTCTGAAGCCTCAATTTGGGCTATTGTTGCCAATTTTGATTGGTACAGACGGTGTACGAAAAATGTCTAAGTCTTTAAATAATTATGTGGGGTTATCTGAACACCCTTCCCAAAAGTATCAAAAAATCCAAGCTGTGCCAGATAATTTACTGTCACAATATTTTGAATTATTGACGGATTTACCCTTGGACAGTTTACCAGAAAATCCACGCGCTCGCCAAGAATTTTTAGCCTGGGAAATTGTCCGTCAGTATCACGGGGAAGCAGCAGCAACTGAAGCCAAGGAAGCAGCAAAAAGTGGTGGGAAGGAAGGAACATTACTGGAGTTTTCTCTGGCTGCTATTGTTCAATTTCCGGTTAAATTAGCTTTTATTCTTGGTGCTACTGGTTTATGTAAAAGTACCGCAGAAGGCAAACGGAAAATTCAAGAGGGTGGTGTGCGGTTAGATGGAGAAAAGGTAACTGATGCAGATACAACTTTTGCCGCACCCGGGGATTTATACTTTAAGGTTTTGCAAGTTGGTAAAAAGAATTTTGTGCGTTTAGTAGAGTGACTGGGGACTGGGGGAGATGAGGAGGATGAGGGGGATGAGGGAGATGGGGAAGTGATTTTCTTAATCACCTATTACCAATCACCCATTAGCAATCACCCATTAGCAATCACCCATTAGCAATCACCCATTAGCAATCACCAATCACCCATTAGCAATCACCAATCACCAATCACCAATCACCAATTACCAATGACTACTGGAAAAATTATCGTTGCTTTAGATGTACCAGATTTAGAAAGTGCGATCACTCTTGTGGACAAACTTCCCCAAGTCACTTTCTGGAAGGTTGGTTTGGAGTTGTTTACCAGCACTGGTCCACAGATTCTGGAAATTCTCAAATCCCGACAAAAGCGGATATTTCTCGATTTGAAGTTTCACGATATCCCCAACACTGTTGCAGGTGCTTGTCGTGCTGCTGCTGGTTATGGAGTGGATTTGTTAACGGTTCATGCTACTAACGGGAAAGATGCCCTCAAAGCAGCCACGGAAGCAGTACAAGTAGGAGCAGAAAAAGCAGGTACAGAACCACCCAAGTTAATTGCTATCACCCTGTTAACCAGCATCTATGCTAGACAGTTGGTGTTTGATTTAAAAATTACCCTGGAATTACCAGAATTTGCTTTACAAATGGCGCTTTTAGCTCAAGAATCAGGATTAGATGGGGCTGTGTGTTCTCCCCAAGAGGTGACACAACTGCGGGAAACTTGTGGGAATGACTTTTTATTCGTTTGTCCAGGAGTCCGTCCCCTTTGGGCTGATAAAGGAGATCAAAAGCGCTCGCTCACCCCTTCCCAAGCTATCAAAGCCGGTGCAGATTATCTCGTGATTGGTCGTCCTATTACTGCTGCATCTGACCCTGAATTAGCTTGGCAGAGGATTAGTGAGGAATTACATTCCGATAAGTCAGTAAACCAAGTCTAACAGGATGTTTGAAAAGTCCTTAGTGATGTATCAAAAACTTTTAAAACAACGTTTAAGGATACAAGTCCCTCAATTGATTTAATGAGTAGATTTGAGTAGATTTTCTGACTCACTTATTAGCCCCCGAATTTATCTGTGGGGTCTTCTATTTTGAACTTTGAATTTTGAATTCAAAAAAGTACCTCCATCCATAAAAAAGACGGTTACAATTACTCGTCTTGACAAAGATTCAATCCAACCAACTAAAGTTACTTGAGTAGCTTACCTATGAGTGATTTGAGTGCTGAGTTTTCCGTATACCAGGAGTGTTTATGACATATAGACTTTTTTGGCTTCTCTTAGTGCCTTAATTCTATCCTTTAATATATCTATATCACCTGCTTTATCTCAAACAGTCCTAAAATGTGAACAGCATCAAGAAATATTGACATTTCAACTTTCCAGTTATCCCATTCAAGATCAGGGAGTAGCAGTCCTAAATGTGAAATTTCCTTACTGTATGAGGCCAGAAGTGCTCGCCCAAAATACTTACTATGATTTTGTACCAATTAGAAAAGATATTGATAACTTTCTTGTCAATTACCCAAATGAGGGAGACTTTTGGGTAATTCTGAATAAAAAACTAGTTCAAATCCTCTTAGATAAATATCCCAAAATAGCATCTTTAAGTATTGAAATTGGTGTTAGACCTAACGTACAAGAGCCTTTATACCATTCCACTATTGTCCAGAGCACTAGACCCCAAAATTGTCTTCTCAATCTTTAATTATTTAAAATCAAGCTACATAGAATAAGATATAGTCAAGATTCTGTCTAACCTCACATTAAATTGGTGTCAAGGATGTAAATCTCATCTTATGAACACAAAAGGACAAAGGAGAAAAAATAGCTGGTTGATTTTTAGGGACTTAGTGATGCTATGTCCTTGCTGGCTATTGATTTCTTTTACGTTTGTTTACCCTGCGTTCTCCAAAAATATCACTCCTAAACCTGTCAAATTAGAGGTAAGTAATTCCTGCTCGGAACGAAGCTTAGAAACGTTAACTACTCAGTTAATGCTAGATTTACCTGGCTACGCCAACCGTGCGACCCAACGGGCTCGTCGTCTGAGCAGAAGTGTTGATATTTACACTTATATCTTAGTAGCGGGAAAGCCTGAGTTCCAGCCTTTGCCTTTGAAACCTGGGATTGATCCCGCTAAAAAATATGAATCAGAGGGAGTAGAGCAGGTTTTTTTTACTACCTGGGGACGCAAGTATATAGGTAAAAAAGTAGTACAATTACAAGAATTTCATTGGTTGTTTTTGACCAAAACTAAAATCGGTTGGCAAGTGGTGATGATGTTTACCCAAACAGGTGCATATCCAGTCAAACAACCTGTAGCACCACCAAGGAATAGCAGTAACGGTGCGATCTCTCAAGGTGTTAAACTGTGGCTACGAGATTGCAATAGCACAAAGTGATAGGGTTTAGGGTGTAGTGAGAAGAGGGGGGAAGGGGAAAAGGTGAATACTGAAATTTATATTTTTTCCCAATTACGGGCTGCAATTTCGATAGTGATAAACGCATAATAGAAGTGTGACTAATCTGTTAGCTTTACAATCCCTAAAACAAGGTCACTGGTTCAAGTTGATTTGTGGAGCCAGTTTCCAACATCTACCTGCGGTTAGAAGTTTAACCTTAGCCTACACTTTGGCGGGTGCTGACTGCATAGACGTGGCAGCTGATCCGGCGGTAGTTGTAGCCACTCAAGCAGGTTTACAAGCAGCTAAGGATCTGGCTAGGGACGCTCAAAAGCAAGGCTTTGGTTTTAAAGGTGATTTGCCTTTACTCATGGTCAGCCTCAACGACGGAGAAGATCCCCATTTTAGAAAAGCAGAATTTAATGCTAGTAGTTGTCCGGTAGATTGCCCTAGACCCTGTGAAAGAATTTGTCCAGCACAAGCTATTGTGTTTAACAATATAAAAGATAGCTTTTCAGGAATTATTGCTGAAAAATGTTATGGCTGCGGTCGTTGCATTCCAGTTTGTCCTTATGAGATGATAAATACAACATCTTATATATCAACTCCGGAAGCTATAGCACCATTGATCATGTCAAAGGGAATAGATGCCATAGAAATTCATACAAAAGTAGGGCGTTTGGCAGAATTCCAGCGTTTGTGGGTAGCGATCGCTCCTTGGGCAGATAAATTAAAGTTAATAGCTATCAGCTGTAACGATGGTAAAGGGCTGATTGATTATCTCCAAGCAATTTATGACCTGATCATCCCCCATCCCGAAATTCTAATTTGGCAAACAGACGGGCGCTCTATGAGTGGTGATATCGGCGATGGCACTACTATAGCAGCAATCAAACTAGGGCAAAAAGTTTTGGCAGCAAATCTACCAGGATATGTGCAGTTAGCAGGGGGTACTAATAGCTACACTGTTCCTAAATTAAAGTCCATTGGATTGCTGAAAGAGTCAGGGGAGCATGGAGCGGGGGGTAGGGAGCAGCGGGTAGGGAGTAGCCAACAGGGAGCAGCCGACAAGGGGGAAAATACCTCTCCTCTCCAACGCCAGTCGCCTGCCTTTATCTCCGGTGTTGCTTACGGTAGCTATGCCCGTGTATTGCTGTCACCGATTCTTGAACAGTTAGAAAATAAAGAGGTAATTACCACCAGTGTTAAAGCAAATCTACGCCTCGAAGATGAACCGGAACTACTATGGCAAGCTGTGAAACTTGCTCATTCTCTCGTTTCCCAGATTAAGTCACAGTAAGAGCGTTCATTGCTCATTTGTTATCTCTCACAACGTCACCATCTCTCACCATAGAAAGCATGACGATTACAGACGATCTCCAAAAGTTACTGGACATTTTGCCCCAAGACCTGCGGCAAGAACTAGAAAATCATCCCAAAAGAGATTATCTAGTGGAAGTGGTCTTGGACTTAGGTCGTCGCCCAGAAGCTCGGTTTCCCCATGCAGCTGAGTATCTGAGCGAAATCCCCGTCACTCAAGCACAAATAGATGATTGCATTCAACGAGTCGGAACCTTTGGTGGAGATAATCGGGCAGGAATTGAGCAAACTTTACATCGCATCAGTGCTATCCGTAACCGCACAGGCAAAATTATTGGTTTAACTTGTCGTGTCGGCCGGGCGGTATTTGGCACAATTGGCATGATCCGCGATTTGGTAGAAACCGGCAAATCCATTCTCATGTTAGGTTGTCCTGGTGTGGGTAAAACCACCGCTTTACGGGAAATTGCCCGTGTATTGGCAGATGATTTAAATAAACGAGTAGTGATTATTGACACTTCTAATGAAATCGCTGGTGATGGTGATATAGCTCACCCTGCCATTGGCCGCGCTCGCCGGATGCAAGTAGCAAAGCCAGAATTACAACATCAAGTGATGATTGAGGCAGTGGAAAACCATATGCCGGAGGTGATTGTCATTGATGAAATCGGCACAGAACTGGAAGCTTTAGCAGCCCGTACAATTGCAGAGAGAGGTGTACAATTAGTTGGTACTGCTCACGGAAACCAAATTGAAAACCTCATCAAAAATCCCACGCTGTCTGATTTGGTGGGGGGTATTCAAGCAGTGACGCTGGGAGATGACGAAGCGAGACGACGCGGTTCACAGAAGACCGTTTTGGAACGTAAAGCTCCACCTACCTTTGAGATTGCTGTGGAAATGATGGAACGGCAACGCTGGGTAGTGCATGAAAGCGTAGCTGATACAGTGGATACTCTGTTAAGAGGTCGTCAAGCTAACCCACAAACACGAAGTGTGGATGAAAATGGCAAAGTGGCGATTACCAGACAATTATCTGTGGTTCAGGGTCGTGGAGGTCACTTAGCTAGTGAGGAAGAATCTTTACCGGCTGTGAAGCAGGTTAATGGCTGGCGTAGTTCTGGTCAGATGGTGGCTCTACCACCTTTATCTCTAGAACGGGAACGGGTGACAGGACTCAGTGAGTTTGACCGCTTGCTGGATGAGTCTTTCAATTATTCTTCTGACAGTATTGATTTTAGTCATACTAAATCAGCCGGTCCAAACGGGGAAGATTTGCCTTTGCATATTTACCCCTATGGGGTGAGTCGTCACCAACTGGAACAGGTGATTAGTGTGTTAACTTTGCCTGTGGTATTGACAAAAAACATAGATAGTGGTGATGCAATTTTGGCGTTGCGATCGCACGTGAAAAACCACGCTAAATTAAAGCAAATAGCCAAGGCTCGTCATTTACCAATTCATGTGATTAAGTCTAGCACCATACCCCAAATTACTCGCGGTTTGCGGCGGTTGCTGAATATTGATGATCCAGAAATCGGTGATGACCGAGAATTAGAACTATTACTGCATAGTGGGAGTGATGACGAAATAGACGCTTTGGAAGAAGCCAGACTTGCAGTTGAGCAAATTGTCATTCCTAAAGGTCAACCTGTGGAGTTATTACCCCGTTCTCCGCAAGTAAGAAGAATGCAGCATGAGTTGGTAGAACATTATAGGCTCAAGTCCAATAGTTTTGGGGAAGAACCAAACCGGCGGTTAAGAATTTATCCGGCGTAACTCTGGGTCGGTTACTCAGTTATTAAGTGGGAAAAGGCAAAAGGCAACAGGCAACAGGCAGGAAGTAATAGGTTATTCTCCCCCTCCCTCCCCTGCCTCCCCACACCTTACCCCCTACCCCCTTTTTTCTGACTGTCTACCACCTTTAATAAACTTCGCAACATAAAATATGCAGAGGTACCCCCTGGATCTTGATGTCCCACACTGCGGTCGCCTAAATAACTAGCTCTTCCCTTTTTTGCTACCATTGGTATGGTTTCCTGTAAACCTTGTTCAGCAGCCGAAACCGCTACCCGCAAAGCTTCCACCGTTCCCATACCTTCGTTGACAGCTTGCTCAAAAGCCACTACAGCCGGAGACAATACATCTAACATTGTCTTATCTCCCAACTGTGCCTTACCACGTTCAATTACACCATCTAAACCAGATTGGAGAAACTTGAGCATATCTTCTTCAGTTAATTCCTTTTTACCAGCCGTTGCGGAACTAGCTCTTAAAAACCAAGTTCCATACAAAGGACCACTAGCACCACCAACGCTGGAAATTAAAGTCATGCTGACGGTTCTGAAAATGGTGCTGATGTCTTTATCAACAAAACTAGGTAGCAGATTGCTGACCTTTTTAAAACCTCTATCCATATTAATACCATGATCAGCATCACCTATGGCTGCATCTAATTCTGTCAACTCTTCCTTGTGATGTTCAATGACAGAAGCAAATACTTGTATCCATTGAATTATCTGCACCTGAGTAACCATTTCATACTCCCCAGCGTAAACTTGCTGTTTTTACTGGTGCATCCCATAACCGCAGCATCTCGTCATCTAACTTCAGCAGTGTGATGGAGCAACCTTGCATTTCTAATGATGTCATGTAGGGTCCAATTAGATTTCGCACTATTTGCAGTCCTTCCTGTTCACAGATTTCTGCTAGTTTGCGGTAGACAAGATACAATTCAGAAACGGGAGTACCTCCCATACTGTTAACATAAGCTAAGATGTGATCGCCTTTTTGCAGGGGTTTATTTAACAGTTCTACATCAACCCATCCCTCTTGAGCTTCATCCCACTCTCGTACTGTGCGACTATAGTCAATATTATCAATGAGCGATGCTTGCGACGGGCAAAGCCAACGCACTAAAATCTCTGTAATCTCATCCCCTGATTTCATAGAAACCCTTTCTCTTCCTGGTTCTCCATGAATACCAATTCCCAATTCTATCTCATTATCCCCCAAAGCAAAAGTTGGCGTACCCTTTGCCGGGACTGTACAAGAACTCAACGCTACACCTAGACTGCGTCCATGCAGATTTACCTTTCTACACAAATTTGCTAACTGCTGCAAATTATAACCCTGTTCCGCAGCGGCTCCACAAATTTTTTCCGCCAGCACCGTTGTTCCTACACCTCTTCTTCCTTGCGTATATAAACTATCTTTCACCGCTACATCATCATCAATAATAATATTTAACGTGCGGATACCTTCACTTCTGGCTAACTCCGTCGCCATTTCAAAATTCATCAAATCGCCACTATAATTTTTAACGATATAAAGAATACCAGCACCACCATCGACCTGCTGTGCTGCGGCTAACATTTGGTCAGGAGTCGGTGAAGTAAAAACTTCCCCAGGACAAGCAGCATCAAGCATTCCCATCCCCACAAAACCCACATGCATAGGTTCATGACCACTTCCACCACCAGAGATGATTGCTACCTTTCCCTGTACAGGTGCATCAGTTCGATACACAAAACTAGGCTCATAATTTACCTGAATTAAATCAGCATGAGCCACAGCCATTCCTGCTAGACTTTCCTTTACAAAGTCTTCTGGTTGATTAATCAGCTTTTTCATTATTTATGTTTGCAAAGGTTCTAAAACTCATGATAAACCTTCACAGCACCGAATTTCTGCATTTTTTCCTATGCAAGAAACAGGGAATTAATTCAAAATTCGAAATTAGCTACGCAAACAAAATGTACAATTCTTGACTCTTGCCTTTTGCCTTTTCTCTCGTGCTTTCTGTCAGCTATCACCTATCACCTATCACCTACTACAACATTATTCAGTTTCAGAAAACTATCAAAAGCATACCAAGCTATAACATACCAAGGAATTACTTCCAATTGCAGACCTTTAACAATCAATTGTCTCATAGCTAGGATACTGAGTCCACATGGCAACAGGAAACGTAAATCTACAGTACCATCTGTAGCACGTTCAACCCGTTGGTTCAAGTCAATTACTACATTAGATATAGCTGTTGCTGCTTCAGTTTTCCCTTGGGTAATAGCTGCAAAAATTATCCCTATATCACGCAGTGTAGCTGAAATCTCTGCTAAAGTGCCAGTCTGACCATCATGATTGATGAGAATACTACCGTGATGGATATTAGTTCGCACTTGAGTAATGTGAGGTTGTGCGGTTAAAAAATTGGCGATATGTTGTATTTTCTCAGCTTGGCGATTTCCAGGAGCAATTCTTAATCTTAGCCTTCCTGGGGTATCACTGATAATTTTTGTAGCTATAGGATTAAAAGATGTATTTAGACTTATTCTTTCCGTAATTTGTCGCATAATTGAAACCTTGAATATTAAAAATTTAAATGACAATTAAAACGGACTGGAAGACAATATTTATTGAGTAGGGATAAAGCTCAATGCTAAACCCCTACATAACCCAAAAAGGTAAAGGTATACACAAAGAGACTTTCAAACGTGTCACCTGTTACCTGTCACCTGCTATATAACCCTATTTTAGGGTAAGCATTCCCCTATCACTCATCAGCAGTCAGCTTTTTCAGGCTAACGCCAAAAATACCTATTTGATAATTAACCAATTTCTCAAATATTCTGATTCCTGACCCCTGAATCCTGAACTCTTACATTTTATGCACCATTACCAGATTGACTTTCAGCAGCTTCAAATACTGGTCTGTGTTGTTCTTCAGCTATTTCGGCTCTAGCTTCAGCTACAATATCTTCCCAAGTTTCACCCAATTCAGCAAAGGCTCCCTTGCTTTTTTCATAAGCAACAAGTCCGTTTTTGATGATTGATTTAGCTATCGGTTTACCAATTCCTGCGACAACAGGGATTACTACAGGAGCTAATAAAACTGCGCCTATCCCAGCTATAATCCCAGGTGCGCCGGCATCTTCTATAAAATCAGTAATTTTTGCCATAATTAAATCAACCTCCAATTTATTGGAGAACGTCACATAAGCTTTTTAGCTTACTCTAATTTTTATTGTTATATCATCTAGCTGTTGGTAGATGTTTTGAGATGTACAGGAGGACTCAGGAGTAAAACTCCCTTGCTGTCTTGGTTTCAACTTAGATTATATACCTCATTAATCTGCGATCTGCTGTAGAGGAATTCGGTTTGATTTATTTACTCATTAATCAATAAGGCTTGAAATCTTCATTATAAAGGTAGATTTGCCATTAAATTTAGGGAATAAGACAGTGATGCAGGTTTTAAATTAGTCCATAAATTCGAAGTTCTTGGAGAAATTTCTAAGTTATTAATCTCTGTTATACCTATTTCTGAAATAGGAGGATCTATACATGGATGTCGTTGTAAAGCTAACTCCATTATTTCCACCCAATTTATGCTAATTTCCGGAGATTGGTATGCGATCACTATTGATGAGGCATGGGTATTAACACGCACGTTAGTAATTTGATTATGGGCTTTCAGTAAAGTTTCTAACCTCTGTGTATAGGCATAATTTTGAGCAATTAGGGGTACATAAAATCTAATCCTTCCTGGAATTGTATGGACTACATTATAAGCGATTTGAGTATTATCTTCTTTATCTATATCTGGGATAGGTTTAATTTTTCCTACTGACAAAAATTCCGGTTCTAAAGACTTAATCACCCTGCGCGTAGCATCTGCGGTTAGGATCCAAACTGGAATTGCAGCTAAACCATGTATTCCTATTCTCCCTGTGACAGCTAACCCTGTCAGCAAGGGAATTAAATCAAGAGATTGCTTTTTCCAAAAATTCAGAGATTTCCATTCCCCAAAGGTATCTTTTCTATCAGTATTCATTGTTCTAAAATTAGGTACACAAAACTAGAAGTTCATTCAAGTTCAATATAACTTCTAGCTTTGGTGTTAAGCCTCAGTCTTGAGAGCTACTTTGGTTTAAGTATTGTTAAGTACCCGTTGTTGATATTCGGACTCAGTCATTAGTTCTTCAGTAGATTCTACCCTATCTAAAAATACCTTTCCTTCCAAATGATCATACTCATGTTGAAAAATTCGAGCAATAAAATCTGTTAACTCCTGTTTTTGTATCTTCCCATTTCGGTCATTATACTCAATTTCAATTTCCTTATATCTAGGAACTAACCCCCTAATTCCCGGCACACTTAAACAACCTTCCCAACCTTTGATAACTTCAGTTGAATAAGCAATGATTTTTGGATTAATCATTGCTGTTGGTTTCATTTCTGGTGCATCGGGATATTTGGTATTAGGACGGGAGGCAACAATAAATAAACGATGAGATTCTGCCACTTGAGGTGCAGCAATTCCCACACTTTTAGCTTCAGAAACAGTAAATATTAAGTCACCAATGAGTTTTTGAATATGCTCATCTTGAATGTTGTCTACCCAAGCAGCTTTTTGGACTAACATCGGATTACCTAATTGAATAATTGGTACTGATTTATTCATGAGGAACACCATTTATGTAAGTATTAATTGACGCTAACTCGACAATTATTTAAAGGAATCAATTTTCAGAACGCACTGGTAAAGGAGCAGGACTGACTGTTAGTTGAACAGTTCTGCCCTGACGGTCTACTTGGACTTGAAGAGGAGTACCAATCTGACTATTTTCTACTAGTTTTTGTACTTCATCGACCTTGGTAACAGGTTGATTATTAATGGTTTTCATCACATCCCCTGCTTTGAGTCCACCAATTGCGGCTGGTGACTCAGAAACAATTCTCACTAACAAAACGCCTTGATCTGCAACCCAATTTACTCTATTACCAGATCTACGAATTATTCTTTCCTTGAGTTCTGGTGTTAGCGTCACCATTTCTACACCCAAGTAAGGATGATCTACCCTACCTTTGCTAATTAATTCTTGGGAAATTTTTTGCACCGTATTAATAGGGATTGCAAAGCCTAAACCTTGAGCACCTTGGATAATAGCTGTGTTCATTCCTATCACTTCACCACCAGCATTTAGCAGTGGACCACCAGAGTTTCCAGGATTAATTGCTGCATCTGTTTGTAAATAATCAACCCGCTTATCACTAGCACCAATAGCACTACTAGAACGGTCTGTAGCACTAAGAATTCCTGAAGTTACAGTATTGTTTAAACCCAAGGGATTACCAATTGCAATTACGGCTTCTCCTGGTTGCAAGGTATTGGAATTCCCTAGAGCTAAAATTGGTAAATTATTACCATTAATTTGAATTACTGCTACATCTGTAACCGGGTCTTCTCCCAAGACTTTACCATCAAAAGTCCGTCCATCTTTGAGTGTAACTGTAACTTGATCTGCGCCATCTACGACATGAGAATTAGTCAAAATTTGCCCAGAGGAATTAATAATAAATCCAGAACCGCTACCCCTTTCTACTCTTTGTCTTCCTTGGGAAATTCTGTCACCAAAAAATCTGCGGAAAAATGGATCGGAAGATTCATCTGGTACTTGAGATGTAACGGTTCTAGCAGAGTCAATGCGAACAACAGCACCTCCCACTTTTTGTACTACTTCGACTACAAAGTTAGGATCGCCGGAGGATCCGATGATGGCAGAAGGCATAATTACCGAACTGGGAGCAGTAGTTTTTTGGACTTCTGCAAGGCTCTGTTCTGATTCTAAGGTTCTGCTATTCAGGTTAGAACAGCCACTAAGAACCACCGCTGCCCCAGTCATTAACATCCACCCTTTTCTTTTAGCTCGTATACAGGGGAGCAAAAACCTGGTATTAATATTTTTGGATGCTAGGTGATGATTATAAATCTTCATCATTTACTTATTCTCCGTGTTAGTCCCTAAGTGATAGGATATTAGCTACCTGGTCTTAACCAGAATGATTACAGTTTAAAGTTAAACTATTGCTTGCTCATCTCTTCTATTGTGGGTATTAGTAGCAAAGGTGGTAGATAATGGAAATTCTCATAGATAAGCTGTGGAGTCAGCTGCTAGAGCGTTTACAGCTAGAGCTATCTCCTCCCACCTTTGAGACTTGGATTAAACCTGCTAGTGCAAAGCAACTAGAAAATAATTGTCTGATAATATGTACACCTAAGCTCTTTGCCCGAAATTGGCTTCAGAAGTATTACATCAATACTATTGCTCATGTCGTGCAAGATATTGTGGCTTATCCAGTAGAAGTGTACATTACGGTGGGTCAGGGTAATGAAGTTTGTCAGTTAGTTGAAGGAGAACTTGCTTGAGAATTGCCTCCTGTCAATCCAATTTCTCCAAATGTATCTAAAAATCAACAAAAAAGTCCAGACTTAAATTCTAAGTGCGTTTTCTCAAGATTTGTGGTTGGTGCTAATAATTCTATGGCTCATGCTGCTTCTTTAGGTGTAGCAGAATATCCAGGTAAGGAGTTTAATCCTTTATTTTTATGCGGTGGTGTAGCTTTGGGAAAAACTCATTTAATGCAAGCTATTGGTAATTATCGCTGGGAGATTTATCCTGATTCTAAAATATTTCATCTTTCGACTGAGCAGTTTACTAATAATTTAATTACTGCTATTTGTAATGATAGTATGCAAAGTTTTCGGGAACATTACCGGGCTGCTGATATTTTGTTAGTTGATGATATTCAATTTCTGGAAGGGAAGGAATATTCTTAAGAAGAATTGTTTCATAGTTTTAAAACCTTACATGAGGCTGGGAAACAAGTTGTGATTGCTTCTGACCGTCTTCCTAGGCAAATTCCTAGTCTGCAAGAATGGCTTTATTCGCGGTTTCCTATGGGGTTCATTGCTGATATTCAAAGGCCGGATTTAGAAACGCGCATGGCAATTTTGCAAAAAAGAAGCTGAATATGGAAATATTCGTTGACCTAGAGATGTAATTGAATATATTGCTTATAATTGTACTTCCAATATTCGGTAATTGCAAGGGGCCTTAATTCGGGCAGTAGCTTATATTTCTATTTGGGGTTTACTAATGACGGTGGTAAATACCACGACAGTTTTAGGCACACCTAACAAAAAAACGGAAGCAACACCAGAGGTAGTCTTAAATGTGGTGGCAGATTTTTTTAAGCTCTCAATTGAATATTTAAAAGGTAATTCTCACAGGAGAGAAATTAGCTGGGGTAGACAAATTGCTATGTATTTAATACGTCAATATACAGGCTGTAGTTTACCAATAATTGCGGAGGAGTTTGGTGGTAAAGACCATACAACACTGATGTATAGTTGTGAGAAAATTACGGGACTACAAGAAGCAGACCAGACTTTAACTGAAACTTTAGGTCAATTGAGCTATCGAATCAATATGATTAGTTGTTCTCAGAAGTAGGAGTTTTATCCCATGAAGTCTTAAAGGAGGCGAAACTGAGTCAACCATTCCAGAAGCACTGCCAATATTACGTAATGATGAACAATTAAACCAATTAGAAACAGTTATCGCTTTGTTTCCTTCATTTATATTGAATAGTTCGTTAGTTCAATAAATCATGAGGTGGGATATAGCGGTATTACAGGAATCACCTTGGTATCAAGAAATTGTACGGAAAGGAGAAATTCGCCGACTATGGGAGGAATTATATTCGGGGATTGAATTGGCTTTAGAAATTAAGTTTGGTAATGCAGGTTTAGAATTGATGCCTGTTATTTATACACTCAGTAATTTTCAATAGTTGAAAGCATTTCAACAAGCTATCAGAACTGCAAATAGTGTTGAAGAATTACGAAAGTAATTATAGCTTATGGTAGGTAGCTAGATTCCTAATTTCTCCACAGATTTTCCACAGCTACGAGTCCCTAGTCCCCAGCCTAAAATTTGTTACTATAATCCTTCACCAGTTTAATCTCTACCATGAAATTAGTTTGCTCTCAAAGCGACCTCAGTACCAATCTTTCACTCGTCAGTCGTGCAGTACCATCAAGACCTACTCATCCCGTACTTGCTAACGTACTTCTACAGGCCGATGTAGAAACTAACCAGGTCAGCTTAACAGCCTTTGATCTCAGCTTGGGTATCCGTAGCAGTTTTAGTGCTGAGGTAATTGAAGGCGGTGCGATCGCTCTTCCTGCTAAGCTACTTGTAGATATTACCTCCCGTCTACCAGAAGGCGAAATCACCCTAGATGACGAATCAGGAGACAACACCGGAGAAGGTATAGTTGTCACCCTCAAACCTAAAAGCGGCAAGTATCAAGTCCGGGCAATGGGAGCAGAAGAATTCCCCGAATTACCTGTAATTGAAAGCTCGGAAGCAATTCAACTCACTACGGCTGCAGTAATTGAAGGCTTGAAGGGTTCATTATTTGCTACCAGTGCAGATGAAACCAAACAAGTCCTCACAGGCGTGCATTTAACGGTTAAACAGGACACCTTAGAATTTGCCGCTACAGATGGACACCGCCTTGCAGTCCTGGAAACTACTAACGAGCGTCCTATTGATAGTAATGAACAACTAGAAGTGACAGTACCAGCTAGAGCCTTGCGCGAATTACAGCGGATGTTAGTTCATAGTTCCTTAGAAGAAACAGTAGCCTTATATCTTGATCCTGGTCAAGTCGTATTCTCTTGGCAAAATCAACGCTTAACCAGTCGGACTTTAGAAGGACAATATCCCGCCTATCGGCAATTAATACCCCGTCAATTTGAGCGACAAGTCACACTAGAACGGCGGCAATTTATCAGCACCTTAGAGCGAATTGCAGTGTTAGCTGATCAGAAAAATAATATTGTCAAAGTCAGTATTGATAATGCCAATCAAGAAATTACCTTATCTTGTGAAGCACAAGATGTGGGTAGTGGTACAGAGTCAATGCCGGCACAGATTTCTGGGGAAGATATAGACATTGCTTTTAACGTCAAATATTTAATGGAAGGCGTGAAAGAGTTACCATCTTCCGAAATTCAAATGCATTTAAATCAAAGTTTAACTCCGGTAGTTTTTACACCTTTAGGCGGTTTGAAAATGACCTATTTAGCTATGCCTGTGCAACTTAGGAATTAGCATTACTTAGGTGACAGGTAGGGAGCATCCCAACTTTGCAAAAATATCGTCAGTTGTCATTTTGTTAGGGAAGCGTGGCGTAAGCCATACGGAACGGAGTGACGAGAAGAATCTCCGAGATGCTAGAGCCTCCGGCACCCTACGCGAACATTACGGTGCGCTGCATAGCCTGGGGGAAGCAAGCTACAGTATGACACTTACACATTTGGGATGCTTCCGATAGGTCACAGGGAAGAAGGCAAAAGAAAAATAATTTCCTGGACTCCTACTCCTAACTCCTGACTCCTCACTTCTAACTCCTGACAATATGTTTAATGGGGATTTCAATCGAGAATTCTGTACCTACATCTGGTTGTGAATTAAATTTCAAAATCCCACTATGCTTTTCTAGCACAATTTGGTAACTAATTGATAAACCCAAACCAGTACCTTTTCCTACTGGCTTAGTTGTGAAAAAAGGATCAAACTCTGATAGCTGAGGGTATTCCTGAACCATTGTCACCAATACGAATGACTGCACTATTCACAGTGTCATTGATTACTCCCACAGTAAGTAGTAGAAATAGTAATTTTTCCTGGTTTGGCATTTTCTAATGTATATGTTTTACTAGTTTCTAAGGTATCAATGGCATTACACAAAATATTCATAAAGACTTGATTTAGTTGTCCAGCATAACATGCTACCAAAGGTAAATCACCATATTCTTTGATCAGTTCAATGGCAGGAGATTCAGGTTTTGCTTTTAAGCGATTCTGTACAATCAAGAGTGTACTATCAGTACAATCATGGATATTCATATCCTTCATTTCTGACTCATCAAGATGTGAAAAATTTCGCAAAGATAAGACGACTTGCCGGATTCTATCTACCCCAATTTTCATGGAAGATAAACTTTTGGGTAAATCTTCTATGAGAAATTCTAAATCCATTTGTTCGGGTTTATCTAAAATATTTTTGCTAGGGTTTGTTAATTCTTGCTGATGAAGATTGAGTATGGTCAGCAAGTTTTTGGCATATTCATGGATATGGGTAAGGTTTCCAGAAATAAAATTAACTGGGTTATTAATTTCATGAGCAACACCCGCTACAAGTTGTCCCAGACAATACATTTTTTCAGTTTGAATTAGTTGGGTTTGAGTAGTTTCCAATTCATGCAGGGTTTGAGTTAATTGTTCCACCTGCTGTTGAGTTTTGAGAAGTAATTCAGCTTGTTGAATTGCTACTCCAAGTTGCCCTGCAATCTGACTGATGGAGTTAACTTCTGAGGTTGTCCATTGACGAGGCCCTGCGTGTTGATACGTACAAAGTAAACCCCAAAGTTTTTTACTGATAAAAATAGGAGCTAAGACAAAAGCATAAATGTGAAACTGTTTTAAGTTATCAATATGACAGGGAGTAAATCCCATTTTATATATATCATCTATTGCATAAGTTTCATTATTGCGATATTTTCCTCCTTGTGTTTTTTGTAAATAAGTATCATTCCGAATTGTATTAATTCCCAGTTTAGATTCATCCAAGTACTTGGTACTAGTAGCATCAAAATCTCCAACAAGTTCTCCGGCCCAATCTGTATTGAATTTATATAGAGAAACACGATCAGATTTGATTAATTGAGAGACTTCTTTAGTAGTTGTTTTAAACATAGTATTAGTATCAAATTATTCACGAGTTCTATTAATAACTGCGAACACAGCTTGTTGTTGTTCAGCAGTTTTTTGCATTTCTAATATCCGTTTATGGACTTGTTTTTCTAAAGTTTCATTGAAACTTTGTACCTGTTGGTAAAGTTCATATTGCTGAATTGCTGAGGTAAAATGTTTACTAATTTCTATAGCTAGTTCAATTTCTGTATCTGTCCATTGTTGAGCTTGTCCTTGTTTCGATTCGCGCCACAAATCAAAAGATATACGGGGATAGAGTTGTCTATTATCTGGATCAAATTTACCTGCCCAAAAAAAGGTTTCTGTGTCTATTTCATTGCGAAAAAGGCTTAAATAACCCACTAATTTCTGTCGATAGTGGAGGGTAATCATTAAAATACTGCAAATTTTTGTAGGTTTAAAAGCAAGTTGTAAAATGCTTAAATTAGCATCTTGATAGATATCAGAAATTGGCCAAATTTCATATTGACCGGATTTATAATGTTCTCTCCAGACGCTATACTGCTCTCAAATGGGATATATATTCTGTTCAGCATTAATAGGTTGTTGTCCACACAAATAAAGCTGGAAATAGTTGCTACCAGGAATTAAACATTCTGTGAGAGCTTAAAAGCTACTATGTCGAAAGTTAAAGGCATTATATCTGATGCATAATCTACCTCCAACGCCATTAAAAGCGGGAACTATCGCTTCTAAAGCTGGTTGTAAGACAATAGTCGGCAGTGAATAAAGCAGGGTGGCAACACGGTTAATAATAATTTCTCGTTCCGCTTTGGTAGTGGCTTGGATGAGGAGATTGTTGTGTGCGATCGCCACAGATAACTGTTCTACTACCAGGTGCATTGCTTCCAGTTCATATTCTACCACGTCAAGGGCTTGAGAATAATGTTGTGCTAATAATCCCCACAGTTTATCTTCATGAATAATCGGTGCGACCACTGAAGATTTTACGCCCATAGCTGTCAAATATTTTATATGACATGGTTCTAGAGGACGGTAAAGAATCTCATCAGATGTAATTTCTCCTGTGTTGAGGTCACGTACAGGACTTTGGCCAATTTCACCAGAATCAACATTAACTACAGAACGCACCCGCGATTTAATAAACAATTCTCGCGCATGGGGAGGTATATCATCAGCAGGAAAACTCAACCCTAACAACGAGGGTAAACTATTTTCATAAATAGATTCAGCAATAACTTGACCACTACCATCAGGATGGAATTTATAAATCATCACTCGGTAAGTTCTTAGTAAGGAATGAACCTAAGCTGTAGTTGCTGTAATAATGTCTTCTAACTCTAAGGACTGCCGAATCCGATTTGTAATCCGACGAAGTAGAGTTTCTTGGGCTATACCTGTCTGTACGTCTATTGGTGGGATGGCAACCATTGTTTTTATACAAAATATTACTACAAGTCGATTATTCAGATTAATAATATTTAAATATTTTACTGTGGACAAAAGCAACAGTGAGTATACCGACAAGTGATAGACTTAATCATGATTAAATTAGATAGATCATAAATTTCCGCATAATTATCATCAGGGAACAGGTGATAGGAGGCAGTACAATTCAAAATTGTCCTGCCTCCTATCACCTACTTGCTAGACTCTTACATTGTCAGCAAAACGAATTTTCAGATAATCATCATCCATTTTTGCCCCTGATGGTTGCAGTGCGGCTAAAGCTTGGGGTAAAATCAAGTTACGGCGATGATTACCAATAGTAATGTTTAATTCGTCACCAGTTTTACTGAGTTGAATCTGGCTTTTAGGAATATTAGGTAAATAAAGTTCCAAGCTGTATTGGTTATTTTCCTGCACAATTCTGATAGTGGTTTCTTTGTAATAAATTTGAGTTGGGTCTTCATCTGAGTAGAGAGTTTCTTTCAGTCTATCTAATGCTGCTAAACCACACATTTCCTCAGAATAAAGAGGAATTTCTTTCACAGGTAAGGGGTGAAAGTTTTCATGAATTTCTTGGCGATATTGCTCTTGATTTTCTTTCCAACGTTGGAAAAAGGGATCTTCAACTTCTTTAGGAATAATGCGATTAGCTACGACTAAATCTGTCGCTACATTATACAAACTCAGATAAGCATGAGCCCGAAGAGATTCTTTAAGCACCATTTTTTCTGGGTTCGTGACAAGTCGAACCGAGGTTTGAGTATTGTCAGTCAATACTTTTTGCAGTGCTTCTATTTGTTCATAAAACTCATAAGGCGCATCCATTACTTCTTTATCTGGTAAAGAAAAACCAGCAATGGGTCTAAACAGCGGTTCTACCAAAGGTCTGAGTGCCACTGAGATATTTTGAAAAGGTTTGTAAAAACGCCGCATATACCAGCCACCAACTTCTGGTAAACTTAGCAAACGCAGTGCAGTACCAGTTGGGGCAGAATCAATAATCAAAACGTCAAATTCCCCTTCATCATAGTGACGTTTCATTCTGACCAAGCCGAAAATCTCATCCATGCCTGGTAAAATTGCCAATTCTTCCGCTTGTATCCCGTCTAAACCCCGTGCCTGTAAGACTTGGGTAATATAACGCTTTACAGCACCCCAGTTACCTTCTAATTCTTGCAGTGCATCGAGTTCTGCACCCCACAAATTTGGGCGTACTTGTTTGGCATCATGTCCCAATTCTATATCAAAACTATCTGCTAAGGAGTGAGCAGGATCTGTACTTAAAACCAATGTCCGATAGCCGAGTTCTGCAGACCGAAGTCCAGTGGCTGCGGCAACGGAGGTTTTACCTACGCCACCCTTACCTGTCATTAAAATTACTCGCATGGATGATTTTGTCCTGCCTAAATTTCGTTTACATTTATTTACATTATCCTTTGTTTGCGGAAAATAGGTGTTGCTTCAGCAAATTTAATCGGGAAGAATGCCAATAATCAATATGGGAAATAATTAAACCTTCAGAGTTGAGACGTAGTTCACTCCAACCAGAAAGAGATATACGTGGTTTCCAGGGGAGGGGGGAGTTCCAGCTAAGTGTCCAGTCGCTTTTAATTGTGTCTTCTTGTTGTTCGATGTTATGCAAATCCATTTTCAGATTTAAGAGGAAAGTCTGGATAAATTTAATCATCCATTTATAAAGTTCCAAACCACGAAATTTAAAAACAGTATCTTGAAAATAAACCTCTGGTGCATAAATGCTGTAGGTTTGATTCACGGGAAATCTTTGATAGTCGGCTTTGAGAATTTCAATAATATCCATGATAAGCAATTCAAAATTCAAACATAGTGAATAGAACAATTCAAAAGACAAAATAGTTCCTCTTGTCACCTGCTTTCTTGATCTTGGGTGATTTCTAAATAAATATGCTCTAAGCGTACAGGTTGACGAGAAATAGAATCAATGGGTATGCCTTCAAATCTGGTCATGACTTCTTTTAAGTCTAGCGGTTCTGGTAGTAAAAAAGCTAAGTCATTACCATAACACCTGGGTATGAAACCATATTTTTGAGCTAGTGCGATCACTTTCTGTTCTTAATATAGTTTGTAACACTAAAACTTCCTATCCCGGAATTAGACTTTTTAAGTCATATAAACTCCCCTCAGCTAAAATTGAACCATTTTTCAAAATGCCAATTCGGTTACAAAGTCGTTCAGGTTCATCTAAAACTCCGTTCCCAGTATAAAATTAGGGATGTGGAATTCCACCTTAGGCAGAAGCATTATCCCTCTACCTTATTACTATGACCTTATTCGTTTAGTGGGAAGGGAGTAAATGTGTTGTCAATAAGATGGTCATGCCTTGATTTTTTAGTTGGCGAATTAATTCCCAAATTTCATATCTCGCTTCAATATCTAAACCTGTAGTCGGTTCATCTAGAATTACTAACTGCGGCTGATGTATCAACGCAACAGCAATATTTAACCGTCTTTCCATTCCCCCAGTCAGAGTTTCTACAGGACTTTTAGCTCTATCTAATAAATTAACAGCTTTGAGAGTTACTTCGACTTGTTTACTTTTCATTTCTCGATCGAAACCGTAAATATCAGCAAAAAATTGCAAATTTTCTGCACAAGGAAGGGTTTTATATAACAGGTTTTCTTGAGGAGCAATCCTAATTGTTTTCTTTGTTGATTCGGAAATTGGTTGATTATTGATGGTAGTATAACCACTATCAGCACTGAGTATACATTACAAATAATACTGCTCCATTTGTACCTAATAAACCGTAAACCTCGCCTGTATTAATATGTAGCGTTAATTTTTCAACAAGTTTTCTGTTTGGGTAAGATTTATTTAAGTTTTTAACTCTTAGCATATTATACCTCTTGCAAAATTATTTCTCTGGTATGATAGAGAGTTTTAGATTCTATGTATTTTTGGTGTTCTTTGCTTGCGCTCGCTAATTGAAGTATAATATATATAACCGTGTAAGTGTAACTTTTGGCTAAAATAAACATAGGCCCCTCTTATAACATAAAATTAATTCTGCAAGAGGTCTATTGATGATTTAAATTTTTAACTTCTGTAAACTTGAACTTGACTATTTGAGAGGATGTTCTAAAACTAGCAAAAACGAGTTTTTAGAGAAAAAGTAAAGTCATTGAACTGGCTAAAATCATTAAAAATAGCAGATTGTAGGTAAAGTCTAACTGAATCTATGGTTAAGTTTGTGATCTCCTATGTCAATACTGCCTCTGTAATGATTTACTCTGATTCACAACTTCCCGCCCAGAATGGGAATCAAATGTATTCTGTATTGATTGCTAAATAACCTTTTTCAGGATATAACTAAGAATAATTACGCGTAGCACTGAAGTTTTATCATGAACTTAATTAATGCATTTGCGATCCCATTCAGACAAGATTGACTCATAACGTTGATAGTAAAAAGTGCTTATGGTTAATTTTACAGTGGCTATATGTACCTACAATGGAGAAAACCGCATAGTAGATGTCCTAGGAAAATTGCGCTCGCAAATTGCGACAGAAGAAATTTCCTGGGAAATTTTGATTATTGACAATAATAGCACTGATAAAACTGCTGAAGTAGTAAAAGAGCAAATACCTAATTGGAGTGAAGTTTATCCCCTCAAATATTGCTTTGAAAATGAACAGGGACTGGCCTTTGCACGCAGATGTGCGAGCCGCGAAGCAAAAAGTGATTTAATCGGATTTCTGGATGATGATAATTTACCCTATCCTAACTGGGTAGCAGAGGCTTATAAATTTGGCCAAACCCATGTAGAACCTGGTGATTATGGGGGATAAATTCATGGCAAATTTGAAGTCGAACCACCTCCAGAATTTGAAATAATTGGTCGCTTTTTTGCACTTAGTCGAAGGGAATAAAACTTATTACTATAATGGAAAATACAGGCATACCCCAAAAAAATGTTTCCTCCCGGAGCAGGAATAGTTATTCAGAAAAAAGCTTGGTTAAAAAGTGTTCCTGAACGTCAAAAGATTACAGGAGTATCAGGTGAGTCCTTATCAACAAAATCTGAAGATATAGAAATGTTATCATACATTTTCTATCGTGGGTGGGAACTTTGCTTTAATAAAGACATGAATATTGATCATAAAATCCCCAAATTTCGTTTTGAGAGGAATTATTTAATTCGGTTCTTTTAGGGAGTAGGTTTAAGTCGATACCACACGAGAATGATTACCTATGAACCTTGGCAAAAATCTTTCGTTTTACCTGCCTACATTATCAATGACTGACTCAAAGTTATGGTTCATTTTATGAAGTACAGAAATGTTATTACAAGCGATATAGTTCCTGCTGGTGAAATGGAGCTTCTTTTAAAGATCTCTATGAGTCCTTTCTATCAATGGAAAAACATATTAATGAGGAAACAATAAAAATCCTACCCACACAAGTCCAATTAGAAAGTAACCCTTGTCCCATTTGTGTTAAATGGTATTACCAAATAATTTTAACTGGACGCGGTCACTTACATAATCTTCCTGGTGAGTTTACTGTAGTGAGATGCCGGAGTTGTACCTTGATGCGAACTAATCCGCGTCCAATACCAGAAACAATTGGGTTTTATTATCCTCATAATTACGGACGATATAAATAGAGTAAAATTCCTAATGGATCTTTATCTGAGGATTCTAAACTTCTCTGGAAACGCTTAGTTGAAAACTTTTTGAAGTTTGAATTTAATAATTATAATAAATTGCCCAGTTTAGCTCCATCTCGAATGTTAGAAGTAGGATGTACTTCTGGAAAATTTCTGCATGAGATGGCAAATGAATCAAGGATGGGAAGTTGAAGGCATTGAATTTCCAGAAACTGCGTCAGAAGTAGCTAGTTCTCTAGGCTATAAAGTTCATAGAGGTTCATTAGAAACCGCTCCAGACCCTGAGCAGAAATATGATCCGGTTGTAGCGTGGGTGGTATTAGAACACTTAACATTATCCAATTTTAGGATTGAAAAAACTCCATAATTGGGTTGCTCCGGATGGATGGTTAGTGTTATCTGTTCCTAATGCGGCTTCCTGGAACTTTCCTTTGTTTAAAAATGCTTAGTATTCTTTAAATCTTCCGCATCATCTCTATCACTATACACCGCAAAACCTGGGAACAATATTAGAACTAAGGGGGTGGAAAATGACTTCTGTATGACACCAAAGATTTCTATATGACTTGATTGCTACTATGGGTTATTCCCTGGAAGATCGAGGTTATAAAAATCAATGGACTCAAGCACTAATTGATTTTCCTAAAAAGTCTGGAAAGAAGCAATATTCGTTATATCCTCTGGCATATCCCCTTAGTATTTTGGCTCAAACAGGAAGAATGACAATTTGGGCGAAAAAAATCAATGATTAAAGTTGCAGCACTAACAAGCGGTAGTAACACTCCATCATCTCGCTTTTGTGTCCGATAGCATATTGAACCTCTCAAAAAATTGGGAATTCAGGTAAAACAACATATCCCTGATAAAAATAAACTTGTTCCTGACTTTGCCATAGGAACAAAACACCGACAATCATTAAGAATGATGATGTTAGGAGCAAAACTAATATCCAGAATTCCTGGTGTTGCTGGCAGTTGGAGTAGTTAAATTACTTGGGTACAACGAGAATTAGTACCAGGACGCTGTACCCTAGAACCATTTCTGAAAAAACCCCTAGTTTTTTATGTCGATGATGCCATTTGGTTAGGTTCTGTCTCAAACTATTCTAATCAACGATCTTATGCAGAAAGAGTGTTAAATTCGATTCAGTCAACCGCTAAATGTGCTGATATTATCATTGCCGGAAATAACTACTTAGCTGATTGGTTTGTCAATTATGGTGCAGAGGTGCGGATAATCCCGACAGCCATTGATACAGAACGCTTTCGTCCTAAATTAGCCTCATCTGACGATAATTCTCATAAATTTATCATTGGTTGGACAGGAAGGGTAGGAAATCTCGGCTATTTACAAGCAATAGAACCTGCTATAGCCCAATTTATGAATCAATTTCTCGACTCAGAACTGTTGATAATTACCTATCAACCCCTCTCTTTTTCCTCGTTAGCAGCTGAAAGAGTTCGTTTTGTTCCTTGGTCTTCTCAAACAGAAGTCACAGAGGTTCAGCAAATGGATATAGGATTAATCCCTCTCCCTAATAATGAATGGACAAAGGGAAAGTGTAGCTTTAAAATCCTGCAATATATGTTATATACCCGTTATAGTATCTCCTGTAGGCATGAATTCAGCAGTCCTCGCATTAGGAGAACTTGGACTAGGTGCAAACAGCACTTCAGATTGGTATGAGGCATTGGTCTTTTTTTACAAAAACCCTAGTCTCGGTCATAATTTCGGAGAAAATGGTCGTCAAGTCGTTCTAGGAGAACTTGGACTAGGTGCAAACAGCACTTCAGATTGGTATGAGGCATTGGTCTTTTTTTACAAAAACCCTAGTCTCGGTCATAATTTCGGAGAAAATGGTCGTCAAGTCGTTGAAGATAATTTTAATCAAAAAGCTATTTGTCAAAAACTAGTCAAAGTTTTTCAATATTTAATATAAAATGCAGCTATTCCATCAGGGACTCAGAGAGCTTTTACAAATTAATCAGCACTTATCTAATCATAAAATCGGCTTTGTCACCATAGAAAGACCAATACCTAAATGGTTTATAAAATTCACCCAAGCAATTCCTAGTTATACAGTTGGATTACAATTACGGCGTGAATATCGTCATTTTTCAATGGGATTACAAGCTTTATCCCTCAAAGATGTTGATAGTATTTATGTCATGGAAATTTATAACCAACATCTTTTAACCCTTTTACCAATGTTGGTATCAACAGGGAAACAAGTATTTTTAGGTATTCATGGTAATCAATTATTGGCTCAAGAGAGCAAAATTAAATATTTAGGTTTTGTTTATTTGAAAAATTTCATAGAATTTAATCCTAAGTTTAAAGTTATTCTTTTAGAATTAGATGATGATTATATCAGTGATAAGTTTAAATTTAACGCATATTCTAAAATCGTTATTCCCCACCCCGTTATCAGTGAAGTGACCCCGAAATTACAACCGGGAGAAAGGCTCGAACAAGACAATAAAATTACAATTGGTATTGTAGGTATTATTCGACAAGATAAACCCATTAATAAGACCTTAGAAAAAATCCGCTCCTATGTTTCTCAACATTCCCAAAAACTACAATGCGTTATTGGTACACCCATTAACCAAAAACCCAAATATCTGGAAAATTGCTCAGATATTATATTTATTGACACCACAGAAGACGAAGACTATCTACAAGCATTACAACAATTAGATATTTTAGTCACCAATTTTGATCAACAGCGTTATTATTATCGAGCGAGTGGAGTGATAAGTGATGCTGGGTCTTGTGGATGTTATATTATTGCTCCCGATTATCCCATAATCAAACATCAGATCACCTGGCCAGTACCCATAGGTTCATTATATTCTAGTTTAGATGATTTAGACAAAGTGATCGAAGAAGCAATTCTTCATATTCAAAAAAAAGGTCAGTATAATCATTGGATTTGGAGAGAAAAAAGAAATGCAGAATATATTGCTAAACTGCTATTTTCCCAACTCTAATTTTCCAGATAGATGCAAAATATATTCCCAATTTACTTGAGAATCCTGGTAACTAACCAGGTAGGAATGTGAGGGATATTCCCAATGGGAAAGAAAGGATATTGGTGAAGGAAGCCGCAAAATCGAATGAGCGAAAGCCGCCGGAGATCTTCTGATCATTACAAATTTAATACTGAGCTCCGATTCAGATCCTTAAGAGGATATCTGAGAACTATCAGAATTAATCAAGATCCCCTCTTAGAGGTTGTTTGAAAAGTCGGTCTTTGTGTCATATTGAATGCAGCAGAGTGGAATGAAATATCTCAGTACATGCTCAAAATGTAGATTCTAGAGCCTCGGGTACGCTTCGCATTCACGCAGTATCCCTTTGGGATACGCTCCATTTCATTGCGCTCAGAATGACAATTTATACCTCCTAGAACTTTTCAAACATGCTTTTATAAAGCGGGAATAAATTACTCAAAGTCCCCTTTTTAAGGTGGACGGGGATTTACAAGTGTTAGATACCATACAAAAAAGTTTTCAGACATCCTCTAATTTCTCTCAGAAGTCAGGGTCCTTGTTATTTAGCATTCTGCAACCTCATGAGTAAACATTAATTCTTTTATCCCTGCGAGTATTAACTTAGATTTAAACTAATTACCCCGATAATTCTTAAAAAGATGGACATAACTTTTATAGGTGTATAAAGATTCACAACACCAGACAATACCAATACTAGTAACTACAATAGTACCCAAACCAGACCAAACAGCATAAACAATACTAACTTCAAGTTTTCTAAGAGAAAGCGTCAAAGAAGTTAAATAAAGTCCATATAATACAAAAATTAATATTGAAGGAACTAATTTAGTGAGTTCTTCAGACAGTTTCATACAAGTTGTTCCAGCAATTTCAAAAAAAATTGCTATCATGAGGTACAGCCAACTGATTAACATAGCTATTTTAGATTTTTCCTGGAAGTGCAGAATTAGGATTACTTAATTATCTCTAGCGACCCAAAAAATTGCCATAAATAAGTAGATAGTCTTTTGTTTTTGTGACTTACAGTGCATAACCGCAAAATTAATCCAAACTAAGTAGGACTTGCTGAAAAAGTTGTTCGTGACGATTAGGAGTCAGAAGGAAGAAGAGGAGGATTTAGAATAATCTATAGCAATCCTAACTGAATTATGAGAAAATACTGTTACTGTATTTGTAACTTATAAAACTAGAATTTAAAGCTATGGATTATACTTAATATACTACTTAAGTCACAAAACACAAATTTATTTGGTATTTATGTTATCTTTAATCAATTCAGTATTTTCTGACAAATGATTGCAGATTGCTATAGAATCTGAAAAGGTGTTTGACTTCTCATAGTATCAAGGCTTATTTCCTACATCTTATCAACCTTAAATAACTCTTAAACTGGTTTTTCCTTTATATGGCTTAACGCTACGCTATCAGCAAGCCCTCAGTAAAAAATCCGCCATTGCCGCGGTAAATCCTGCAAATGAACTATAGTCATTTGATACAATAGAAACATTTAAACCTAAATCTTGGACATTTGTAGCTGTATATGGTCCAAAACAGGCAATTATAGAGTTGTTATAATCACTTCTTAAGTCAAACATTCTGATAAAACTTTCTACTTCTGCTGTGCTACTAAAAGCAATAATATCTATCATTCTTTGACGTATTAAATCTAATTCTACTGCATAAATATTTTTGTCTATACATTGGGTCATATAAGTAGATAAACGAGTAACTTGCATACCTAATTTATGTAAATCATTCATCAAGTTAGGTATGATATTCGGTTCAGGTAAACCCACAACTTCAGGAGTAGGTACTAGCACTGTTTGATGATGAATATTGGGAATTTTAGATAGTTCTGCGACAATTCCTGCTGGACTCGGTTCTTTGGGGATTAAATCAACTCGTCCACAAAGAGATAATAAACTTTCAGTATCTTTACCTAAAGCACACAATTGACAATTATGTAACGCAGAGTGGGGAATGTTCAATTCATGTAGACGCTGAAAAAAGGCAATTATTCCATTGCGACTGGTAAAGATAATCCAGTTAAATTTATCTAACTTCTGCAAGGTAATATCTAAATCGGTGTAATCTGATAAGAAGCAGGTTTCGATAGTAGACATGAGAACGGGAAGACCACCTTTTTTTATAATTTCTTCCGACAAACGACAGGCATAATTTCTGGGGGCTGTTACTAAGACTTTTTTAGCATATAGAGGTAATTTACTTGATGGAATCAGGAGGTTAATTTCACTAGAATTTGGTATCATTGTTTTTGATATAGATTGCAAAACTAAGTAGGTAGACACAAATAAACATAACTATGTAACAAAATATAAATTAATTGAAACCGTTGGCATTTCTTGATTCCCCTTTGCTGTATTCGCCATGCATGATATAGGTATAAATTTTTCCGCCCACCTACTTATTATTTAAATTGTTTTTGTCCGAAATAATGGGAATTTTAATAATAAATTCAGAGCCTTGTCCTGGGTGCGATAAACAGTAAATTTGACCACCATGTTTTTGTACCACAATTTGGTGGCTGATGGATAATCCTAATCCAGTTCCTTTACCTACAGACTTGGTAGTGAAAAATGGATCAAATACACGTTCTTGGATATTCTCTGGTACTCCTGGTCCATTATCAGCAATGCCAATCATTACCTGATTGTCCTTATTTACTTCACTACGAATAGTAATTGTCATATCTTTTTGATTATGGGAAGTTAAATGATGACCGCAAATACATATTTGATAACTTTCGGAAAGGGCATCAATAGCATTAGATATGATATTCATAAATACCTGATTAAGTTGACCAGCATAGCATTCTACTAATGGCAGATTACCATAATCTTTAATTACTTTAATTTCTGGACGATCAGGTTTAGCTTTCAAGTTATGCTGAAGAATTGTTAATGTATTCTCTATCCCTTCATGAATATCAACTGATTTGATTTCTGCTTGGTCTAGTCTGGAAAAATTCCGTAGAGATAAGACAATTTCATTAATTCTCGTTGCACCAACTTTCATAGAAGATAACAATTTTGGCAAATCTTCCATGATAAATTCAATTTCAATACCTCTTTTTTTGGCTCGTAATACTACTTCAGAGTAAGAAGGTTCTTCTTGATAGCATTCAAGTAGGTATATGAGGTCTTGTACATATTTAGCGGCATAGTTAAGATTACCATAGATAAAGTTCATGGGATTATTGATTTCGTGGGCAATACCCGCTACAAGTTGTGCCAAGGCAATCATTTTTTCATTTTGTAATAGTCGAGTATAGTTGTGTTGAAGGTTGCGGAAGTCTGCTCTTGCTATGCGAGTAAGTTCTTTTTCTTTTTGGAGTCGATTAAGTGTTAAAACATGGATTTGAGAGTAAGCTAAAAGTAACTGATGGAAATCGAGTAATCCATACTGACTAGATTGATCTGTAATTACAATCGGTTCATAAACAAGTTTAGCGGATCGCTCTAATGCTGTCTGAGTTGCATCCACAATGGGAGTATCCTCAGATAGGATAGATATCTCTGGTAGCAGAACATTGTAAAGATATTCAATAGGCCGACCAGCAAACAGCCCTAACCCATAAGGACGGCTCATTTGCTCAAAAAATAGTGGTCGGGAAATCATGCCTACATATTTCTGATTTTTAGTCAAGATAATTCCTGGTAATAAAGGCTCTTGATCAAAAAGTTTAGCTAGTTCATTTCCTGGCTGATTTAGTTCGATTTGAACAGTCCAAACTGGTAATTCCTCCAAAGTCGACTCTAGTTTTAGATTCAACTTATCAGCACCTTTCATGCTATGCATAGCCAGCATTTTTATAATCCTTAATGTTCAAGATATTTGTCTTCTCCATCAATAAATTGAGGAGTTTAGACCTTTTAGGGTCTGGAACCAACTATATTTCCCTACACCCCATACCCCTACACCCTGTTTTCAGTCAATCTAAAATCTCCAAACTCAATCTAAGAACCAGTGGGATAAATCTAAAAATTGCAAATCCCAACTTCAAACTTGTTTGGCTGGTAAATCTTTTGATTAGGCAAAATTCCTATTGACAGTGAGAAAGTTTATCAAATATTAACATCTGGTCTTTAAATAGAAGTTAAGGATTCAAACTAAAATCAGCCAAAATGACTTTAAATTATTTACTAAATATATGTACTGATTTAAATTAAGTTGGATAGACTTCCCCGCACCTGGGATCCAACAGCAAAGACTGAAGACTCTTCAAGTTTACAAATCAAATAGGATTCCTATCCGTTACACCCTAATTAAAATGTAAAATATGACAGTTGTATTATATGCCTGAATGTGATTGAGCGTTATACTTTGCCCGAAATGGGCAATCTGTGGAGCGAAGCTTATAAACTAAAAACCTGGCTGCAAGTAGAAATTGCTGTTTGTGAAGCCCAGGCAGAATTAGGTTACATTCCATCAGAGGCGGTTGCAGAGATTAAAGCCAAGGCGAATTTTGAGCCTAAGCGGGTGCTGGAAATTGAGGCGGAAGTCCGCCATGATATGATCGCTTTTTTGACAAATGTTAATGAATTCGTAGGTGATACGGGACGTTATATTCACCTGGGTTTAACTAGTTCGGATGTTCTGGATACGGCTCTAGCACTACAATTGATCGCTAGTTTGCATCTGTTGTTGCAACGCTTGGAAGATTTAATTGAGGCAATTCGCCATAAAGCCAGAGAACACCGTTATACTGTGATGATTGGGCGCTCGCATGGTATTCACGCTGAACCGATGACCTTTGGTTTTAAGTTGGCTGGGTGGTTAGCGGAAGTGTTACGGCATCAAGAACGCTTGCAAATTCTCCAAAAAACCATAGCTGTAGGTAAGATTTCCGGTGCGGTAGGGACTTATGCAAATATTGAACCTCGTGTAGAAGCGCTCGCTTGTCAAAAGCTAGGACTCAAACCCGATACAGCCTCAACTCAAGTTATTTCCCGCGATATTCATGCCGATTATGTGCAGCAATTAGCCTTAGTCGCTGCATCGATTGAACGCTTTGCGGTAGAAATTCGTAATCTCCAAAAAACTGACGTTTTGGAAGTTGAAGAATTCTTTGCTAAAGGTCAAAAAGGCTCTAGCGCCATGCCGCACAAACGCAACCCCATCCGTTCCGAACGACTGACGGGGATGGCGCGATTGCTACGAAGTCATGCAGGTGCAGTTTTAGAAAACGTCGCTTTATGGCACGAACGAGATATTTCTCACAGTTCTGTAGAACGGGTAGTTTTGCCAGATGCTTGCATTTTAACTCACTTTATGCTGCATGAAATCACCGACTTGGTGACAAATCTGCTGGTGTATCCCCAGAACATGGAACGGAATCTCAACTGTTATGGTGGCGTAGTTTTCAGTCAACGAGTCCTATTGACTTTAATAGACAAAGGACTTAACCGCGAAGAAGCTTATGCCATAGTCCAACAAAGCGCCCACACTGCTTGGAACAAACCGGAAGGTAATTTCCGCGATTTGATTAGCAAAGATACCCGTGTTACTCAAAAGTTGTCACCGCCAGAAATAGATGCTTGTTTTGATCCACAGCACCATCTCAGACATTTAGATCAGGTTTATCAACGACTGGGAATTTAAAATCCAGGAGTTAGAAGTCAAACTAGTACCACCGTGAATTCAAAATGCTTCTTTCAGAAGACCTCCGCTAACAAAATTGAGAATATTGGTTCCAGCAGGCTGCACCAACAAAATTCAAAGTCAATACGGCGTGAGCTTTTCGGAGATTTGGAATGGTTGGTTTATTTACGCCGTGCTCTAGTAGTAGTCTGTCAACCCAAAAATGACGTGTGAAGGTAAGCAGGGGATGCAGGGGAAGAATAGAAATTTAGCGATCGCTCACCAACATCCCAACCCTTGATCCTCCGTTGTTCATTCTTAATAAAACTAAATTCCTTAAAGTCCCCCTTTTTAAGGGGGACTTTAAGGGGATAGAAAAGTTATTGATACATCATGAGGGACTTTTAAAACATCCTCTAACCCACATTCCGCACTTCAATAAGTAGCATGAATCAACTACATCTACAGTCAATGAAAAGCTATTGTTTTTAACAATCAAGTACTAATAAAAAATAAATTATGCATGCAAAAATACTCAAGTTAAGACAAATACTCTAATTTTTTTTTTAACTTCCCATAATTAAAAATTTAAAATAGTCCTTCTATTTACCCAACGATTAAAACTATATACATACAAATGTATACATGAAACATTACCGTCGATTCTCCCCGTTCAGGAGGATTGATTGCTTTGATTCTTCTCTGGTTTGCAATTCGTAGTACTAAATAGTGGTATGAGTGGTACTGGCAAAATCGTCGTCAGTAGAAGGGTGTAGGGTATGGGGACAAAGAAGAAGGGAAAAGCGAAAATAAAATCTTTTTAACCTTCTCCCAAACCAACTAATAACTTTTAGATTGTGTTTTCTGAGTAGTATTGGGTAGGGGATAGGGTGTGAGGCAAGAAAATTTTCCCCTTTCCCCTTAAGCGTTCTCTTTTTGCTGTTAGAGAATCCCTATAACATGAAGTAAACCCCTACCAGTAACTATCTCGATAATTAAGGCTATAAAACCTAGCATGGCTATGCGACCATTCCAGACTTCGGCGCTAGTTGTCAATCCCCATTCCCAACGTTCTTGGGGATACATTTTTACCCTTTTTTTCATTTGGGTGACTTGGGACAGTTTAAGGCTAGGTTTTCCTAGGGACTCTATTACCAAGTCTGCCAATGCTTTAATAAATACCGGATGAGTATTGGGTGCAGCAGCGCGACGGAAGTTGTGAATTCCCGCTTCTTCAGCTATTTCTCGATATTCAATATCAATTTCTTGCAGAGTCTCGATGTGTTCAGAAACAAAACTAATCGGTACAACTATCAGATCTTGGACACCTTTTGCGCCTAGTTCTTTCAGGGCCTCCTCAGTATAAGGTTGCAGCCACTCTACTGGGCCAACGCGACTTTGATAAGCTAGTATGTGGGGATTAGGGCGATTGAGGGTTTCCATAATTAGGTGAGTACATTCCTCAATCTCTTGCTGATAAGGATCTCCTGCTTCTACAACATAGCTTTTTGGCACACCGTGGGCGCTAAAGAATATATGCACCTGATCTGGTTCAGGAAATTGATTAAGTTGTTCAATGATCAGTTCCGCCATTGCTTGCAGGTAGCCTGTTTGTTTGTACCAGGAAGGAATAACGGTGTATTCAAGGGGCTGAAGTTTGGGATTTTCTTGCCAAAGTCTTTCCAACAGCCGGAAGCTAGAACCACTGGTGCTGATGGAAAATTGTGGGTAAAGTGGCAGAATTACCAGTTTTTCAATGTTATCTTGTGCCAGTTGAGCGATCGCTTCTTCTGTATAAGGATGCCAATAACGCATTCCCACATAAATCTTGGTTTCTTTACCCATCGCATCCAGTTGTGCTTTTAAGGCTTCCCCCTGCTCTTCTGTAATGCGCCGCAGTGGTGAACCACCACCTATGTGCTTATAATTTACCTGTGATGTTTTTTCTCGTCGCGTAGCAACAAACCAAGCCAATGGCTTTTGCATCCAACGAAATGGTAGGCGAATAATTTCGGGATCAGAAAACAGGTTATATAAAAACGGACCGACATCCTCTAATTTATCGGGTCCTCCGAGATTGAGTAATAATACGCCTACACGACCCATAGCAGTTACTTTCCCCCAACCTTGCAGATTTTTTACTAATGTTAACAATATATCTTTATTAGAGATAAAGCTTTATTAGCAGGAAATATGCAATGGCCACAATTTTGAGAGACTGGAGTTACCGTTATCAGTGGCTATATGATGGTATCTCCCGTTTAGCAGCCTTGAGTGTCGGGGGTGAAGGGCATTTCCGCCAACTAGCCCTACAAGGCTTAACCCTGCAATCAGATACACAAATCCTAGATTTATGTTGTGGTAGCGGACAAGGGACAGAATTCTTGGTGAAATTATCACAAAATGTTACAGGACTGGATGCTTCCCCATTATCTTTACAACGGGCGCATCAAAATGTCCCAAGTGCTACTTATGTGGAAGCTTTTGCAGAAGATATGCCTTTTACAGATAGTTTATTTGATGTGGTACATACTAGCGCCGCTTTACATGAGATGGAGCCGGAACAATTGCGAAAAATCATTCAAGAAGTTTATCGGGTATTAAAGCCAGGAGGAGTATTCACTTTGGTAGATTTGCATCCTCCCACAAATCCTATTTTTCGGCCAGGTTTATCAGTGTTTTTCTGGTTGTTTGAAACGGAAACCGCTTGGGAGTTTTTGAAAACTGATTTACCTGGTTTGTTGCGAGAAAATGGGTTTGAGGTAAATGCACCAAGTTTATATGCTGGTGGTAGTTTACAGGTAATTCAAGCCAGGAAATAGGGAAGTCAGGAGTCAGGAGTCAGGAGTTTAGAAGGGTGATAACTGATAACTGATTCCATTAAGTCAATTTAAGAAATCTAATAATCTCGCTGACGTGATCGAGAAATTGTCCATCGCTGGAGAGTTGTGTGATCGCATTTCTGGCTTCTCTCAATAAACGCTCATGTTCTGTTTAGTTTGTAGCTCTTAATTCTCCTAAAATAGCAATAATACGAGCTAACTCTTGTCGTGTTTATTCGCTAAATCTTTGGTTGTTAGCTGCTAAAGAATATGGTTGTTCTAGATTCCGTCTATCTTCTAAAGATTGCCATTTTTGTTCTATTTCATAAAAACGGTTACGCAGTTCTAAAATACCTTCAGGAGGATAGGTAAAAGCTTGACAGATCATTCTCAACCTCGTATATGAATATTCATAGATACTAGTTTCTGGAAGCAATAAGGTTAATAACAAAGCTGCACCAGAACTGATATATCTAACAGCACTAATTTCCGTGGCTGCTAGAATATACAACGCTTTAATTGAGATTAAGTGTAAACCAATAGCCAACCAGAGAGCTCCCTTGGCTAAAATACTCACATACTTAATTTATTTCTCATCTACAGGAATATTTTTTTCAATTGATTCAGCAGCTTCTGCTAAAACTTCTTTAGCCTGAAAATGGACATTCCACGTAACTGTCACAATTACCAATAGCCACCAAAAACTAGCACCACCAATTACCCAATTGAGAAAGTTACTAGCAGCTATATGAAACCATCGTAAAATACCAAAAGCTACTAATACTGCTACTATTATCCCCACAATTGAACTGATAACAAAGTTCAAATACATCTGATTTAATCTCCCATAAAACTCTTAGCTCTCTCATGACTAGACGTTAAGTATGTTACTAGTACCACTGTGCTGCTTTTTCCACTAGCATATCCTACTTAGCCGCTTTTAACTGTCAGAAATTATCATCGTTATCTCAGGAAAATCTTGGCAAATTCACCCTATTTGTGGGAATCATCAGTCCTAATCATAAAAAGCAAACTCAGCATCTCCAGTACTCTTTGTTTAAACTTTCTAGAGACTTGATAAGTAATAGTACAAGATATACCATATATTAATTAGTACGACCAAAAATTAAACCCAGGAAATCAGTAGAAACTTCAGGATCTTGGTAAGTTTGTTTTGGTAGGTTAGTTGGGGTGTCATCGGAAAAACACCATGTCTGATCAGACATAGATGATCATGATTTGCAGTAGCAAATAGCTTTTGCTTCTAGCAGATCCCAGTTTGGGTAATTGAATCAGATTTGGGTAATTGAATCAGAATCTAGGTTTTATTGTGCATAGATTTTAACCCGGATTTTCCTCATACCCATTGCAATACATATTAAACTCTGACTGCTTAACCACCGTACAGAGAGCAATTTTAACGCAGATTAACAGTGGGATTAACTCATATCCCTATTGGTACTTATAGCAACTCTGGCTGCTTCACTTCTACAGCCTAGACAAACTTCCTCACGCAGATTAATCGCGGAATGTGGGATCTATCCTCCACAGCGATTCATATCAACTCTGGCTACTGACACCACAGAGAAATTTCCTCATGGAGATTAACTGCAAAGATGAGCCGATTACAAAGCAGTAGCAGCAACTTATCAAAAGTTGAAAAAGCCAAAGATACTACAGAATTATGACTGAACAAGTTTTCAACACCTCTACACTTGACGGTACAAACGGTTTTATTATCATCAATAACAATGCAACCGATGACAAATTAGCCTACTCAGTTGGCAATGCCGGAGACATGAATGGTGATGTTATAGAGGACCTCATTATCGGCGCTCCCAATGCCAATTCCAATGACAGAAATAATTCTGGCACAAGCTATATAGTATTTGGTACCACCGAAGGGTTTGCTTCCACCATCGACATCTCCACCCTGGATCGAATCAACGGCTTTTCTGATTATTGGCGCACACGATGCCGATATCAATGGGATCACCAATGAGGGAATCAGCTATGTGATATTTGGTCAAGATGGTAATTTTAATTCTAGCCTTGACGTCTCTAGTCTGGATGGTAATAACGGTTTTATCATCAACGGTATCAACGAATTTGACAACTCAGGCTGGTGTGTTAGCGGTGTAGGAGATATCAGCGGTGATGGTATTGACGATTTAATTATTAGCGCCAACAACGCAGATCCCAATGGCAAGAGTTCCGTTCAAAGCTATGTAATTTTTGGTAAAAATAACTTTGGTACTGCCATCACTCTTTCTGATGTTGATGGGACTAACGGCGTTATCATCAACGGCAATTTATTTAGAAGGTGATAATTTAGGTAATTCAGTTAGTGGTTGAGAAGACGTAAATACTGATGGAATTGCTGACTTAATTCTTAGCGCCCCCTTTGCTGATGATTCTGGGGAAAGTTACGTGATTTTTGGCATCAACAGCGCCCCCACAGATTTGTTACTCGACAAAGACAGCATTGATGAAAATGTTGAATCTGAAACTGTAATCGGCCAATTTACTACCACTCACCCTAATGTAACAGTACATAAATTTACTTATACCCTAGTTGCTGGTGCTGGTAATAATAGTTTCCTCACTATTGATAGTGGAAGTCGGAAAATTAACGCCTCTCCTGATTTTGAAACCAAATCAAGTTATGTACTTCTGGTCAAAATGACAGATCAAGGTGGACTTTCTTATGAAAAAGAGTTGACTATCAATATCAATGACATTGACGAAATAGGCACAAATATAGCACCGACAGATTTAACATTAACTGTCACGTCCATTGATGAGAATGTTGATTCAGAAACAGTAATTAGTACATTTCTTACTACTAACCAGAATACAGGTGATACTTTCAGATACAACTTAGTCGCTGATGAGGATTATCCAGATAATACTGTCTTCAGCATTTATGGTAAAAATCTGAAAATCAACGCCTCTCCTAATTTTGAAACCAAGGTGACCTACAACATTAATGTTAAGATAACAGATGCTGATGGACTCTCTTTTACTAAGCAGTTAACTATTAACTTTAATGAGATTGACGAGAATTAAACCCCTAAAAATGGAGGATTTTCGATAACTAAAATCCTCAAAGTTAGTGATGATTTTTTTCGAAAAATCAGCCAAAACAGCACGGCTAGACTTAAAGTTACAATAGCTGAAAATAGTTTTAGTGATGTTTATGAATTAGTAGCATTTGCTGTTGATGATCCTTCTCGAACAATTGATGGTATCGCCCCTGGTGAAGCTGGATATACTGGAGCAGGTTTAGAAAAGAGCGAGATTATTTTCTCTAATATTTCTAAAATTACCAGCCAGTTTGATACTAGCAACCTCAACAGGTTATTAGAATTTAATGCCAATACTAACTTGATATTCTATTCTACTTGGGAGAAAATAGCTGAACTCATTCTGTAACAGCTGGTATGACTCCTATTTCCAACATGATTTTTTCTAAGTTCTCAACTCTCCAAATTAGCAACTTAGGCGATAATGATTTCTCTCTTGGTTGCCAGGATAATTCTACTAATTATTCGGACTTCCAGGATTTGGTTGTTAATATTCAAGCTACAGGTAATCATTTAACTCTAGGTACAGGATTGCAAGATTCTCCTCAAGGAAAAAATATTGATTTATGGAATGTTACTGGTTTGGTGAATACTGAGTTTACAGTCTACCGAGAAGCAGCTTTTGATCACTATATCGGCTTCTATAAAGTAACTGCTCAAAATGGTGGGATTGATATCAATGGTGATGGTACTGCTGATATTCTTCCTGGAGAAGCTGGCTATACTCAAGCTGCGGTTAATCAGCATTTAAGCAATCTAGGTTTGAGTGTAAGTAATAGTCAAATAGCGATTCCTAACGGTATGTCAGAAGGTGGTAATATCTATCTACCATTTTTGATTACTAATAGTAAACCCGATGCTGTTCTTGATAGTAATACCAAGAATTATCCAGCAGTTCACTTCACATTCTTAGGTGCTAATTCTGATCAAGTAGATCATGTCCATCTTTTAGGAGATAATATTTTGGGTTTTGAAGATTTAACAAATGGTGGTGATCAAGATTTCAGTTATCTTGTAGTCAAGTTTGAGTTACAAACCATCGTTTATATCTCAAAAGATAGGGGTAATTCATAAATTACCTCTAGAGGATTGGATTTTTAGTTTTTGGTTTTTAGGTAAGCATTCAGCTATCAAATATCACCAGTCAGCTTTTTCACGCTAACGCTAAAAATATCTATTTGATAATTAACCGATTTCTCAAACATTCTGACTCCTAACTCCTGAATTATTACGTTTTTAATTTTAAATTTCCACTTGGTTTGATGAGGTCTGCAAAATTCTTTTAAGAGAATTTCCTTTAAGAATCATGGCAGCATGATTAATATCTAACCAGAGCCTTTCTCGTTGGGTTGCTTCTGGCCAATTTTCTAATACTTGTTCTACTGGCAATAAAAATAGATCTACTCGATAAATATTACCGCCTTTACGATATTGATAAACGCCGATTTTTTCAGTATTTACTTGACCAACAACTCCTACTTCTTCCCAGGCTTCTTTAGCTGCTGAATCAGGTAGAGTCATGCCTTTACAAACACCTCCTTTGGGTATTACCCAACTTTGGCATTTACGGGTGGTAATCAATAAGATTTCAATTTTTCCATCTCTCACACGATATGGGATTACTCCTGATTGTTTGCAGATTTTTTTGGTTTTTCGGCTCATAGGAGTATATTCCTAATAGAATAACCTCTAGATTGTGATAATTTTGTGAGCAGTAGGCTAATGCCTATTGCTATGTCGGCCATTTTGACTATGAATTCATTGCTCTTGCTTACATCTTCCACTTAGTTAACTGGTTATTCAGTATAATATTTAACGAAATTAGATTATTTGTCCTGACTCATGCCAAATTTACAAGATTTCTGTCTGGTAATTACAGGGCAGTTTTCACTGTATTTTTCGACTATGTTAATCACAAATAATTCATAAAAGTAGCCATATTGGCAATGAAATAGTGTAATCGATGGAACTCAAACTACAAACATTTTGGTTAATTAAACAGGAGAAACAGCGATACCTTCGTTCCGCCTCACTATCCCACCAGATAATTGCTGGAGGAGTTATTTTACGAGATGGACAAGTATCCACTGCTAGAGGTTTGCCAAATTCCAGTTATGCTACTTTCCCATCTTTATATTCTTTTCAATAACTCCAAGACAAAAGGGATAGACAGTTAGTATTTGATCAACAGTGTCTAGATGGATATAATCTCAACACTTTGCAGCTAATTAGGAAAAAATATGTCACAGGTATTAGCGGAACTGTTGTAGTTGCAGTAGGATGCTTTTTTCAAAGTTGTGGTGGTATGGCTGTTATACAATAACTGAGTGAAGTTACTTCAACTGCTTGGTATACTGGAGGCTGGGAACAAATCGAATTGACTCATGGACACAATGGTAAAATTCAAATTGTGATGGATGTTTAAATTAAGATAAAATCTTATAGGATTTGTATTTGATTTCTGCAATTACTCAATATTAAAAAATAATGGCTAGGATAGAACTTTCCAGAGAAGATCTTGTATGAGTTGCTGGTGCTACTGGTGGTGTTGGATAACTTGTAGTCAGCAAATTACTAGAAAAAGGTTTGTCAGTTCGCATTCTCACACGAAATGCACAAAAAGCCACAGAGATGTGCAATCTAAAGGTTGAAATTGCTGTTGGTGATATCCGTGTACCAAATACCTTACCAGCAGCAATGTCAAACATCAGTTATATCATTTGCTATACTGGAACGACTGCTTTTGCCTCTGGGAGATGGGAATTTGATTCACCTCCTAACATGATCGAATGGGGACTTGCTTTATTTGACCCTCAATCAATAGAAAATAAAGCCAAAAATACACCTTATAAAGTTGATTCCTAAGTCGGTATAAACCTAGTTGCAGCAAAAACTAGAAATCTAAAGAAGTTCGTTGTTATTTCTTCCTGCGGTTTTTTTAGAGAAAATCAATTTCCTTTTAATATTATTCATTGCTTTGGTATCCTAGATGCCAAACAAGAGGGAGAAGACGCCATTATTAATTCAGGAATTCCTTACACGATTATCCGTCCTGGACGTTTAATTGATGGACCATTTACTTCCTAGGATCTGAATACCTTAACAAAGGCAAGAACATCAGGTAAGTCAGGGGTAGTAGTGGGTAAGGGTGATTCTCTTGCAGGAGAAGCCAGCCGGATTGATGTTGCTGTGGCTTGTGTAGAAAGTCCATTTTATCCAAGTTCTAATGGACAGGTTTTTGAACTTCTAATGGACAGGTTTTTGAACTAGTTAATCAAGGAACAAAACTACCTGTAATTGATTGGCAACAGCGTTTCTTGCAGATCAATCAGTAATACCTGATTTTACACAAAGCTAAAGGAATCTAATCTTTCTAAAACAGACATATCTTCAGCATCTAATTCTACAGTTATACCACTAAGAATTAATTCTGAAAATCTTTATCTGGAACCATAATTCTCAGCGTGTAAAGACGAGTTTTACCAGTATTTCTAATCAAATGAGTACCTGTAGGTGGAACTAATAAACTATCTCCAGCTTTAATAGGTACTTTTTCCCATCACAAATATCGACGCCTTCTCCTTTGAGGATAAAAAACATTTCTAATGCCCATTGATGACGATTTGGTGACGTTTGTCCACTCACATCAAATATTTCCACACAACAAGTTAAGGAAGCATTACCATTTGTGGAATCAAAGATAATTACTAACCGATTAGAGTCACAGGTGCTAATGCGGTATGATTGGTAATCTTTGGGAGATTTGATACCCGGAACTACACCAGGAAATGAGTGGAGGTCATAATTAATCCAAAATTCAAAATTCAAGAATAGTAATATATTCCCATTTTTTACTACTATTTTCTGCTTATACCAATTCTCTATGAGGCTGCACAGAATAAGGCTTGGTGAAACAGAGCTTCAAGGATGAAATCATAACTGGTCAAAGAGGAGATGACCGCAGAAGATAATTGAGCTAATTCATGTTGAACTCGTTGACGCAATTGGTCGAGATG
>ERZ1034427.6-NODE-6-length-46264-cov-32.759744_pt1 | contig 46264 bp, 36 predicted proteins | sample MGYA00520607_ERZ1034427 | MGnify/ENA primary metagenome ERZ1034427 (study PRJEB33736, sample SAMEA104288489) | Azolla caroliniana | place: Brazil | collected 1987 | study: EMG produced TPA metagenomics assembly of the PRJEB19522 data set (Is there foul play in the... | reverse complement strand
TCTGAATTACCTATTAATTTAGTTTATTTATGCTACTTATTTAAGTGCGGAATGTGGGCTATAAAGGTACTTCTATACTGCTTTACCTCTCCTTTTTGAGTCTGTTCTTCTGCTGTTTGGTTTTGTTGGGGCTGACCAGGCTCAGTTTTAGGCTGAACGAGAGAGGGATGAAGTGCACACTGATTCGACGCTGGTGTGTCCCAGGAGTTAAAAGGGCTTTTGGAAGTTGTGTATTGCCCGCTATACATTTACCCAACCCCCGTAGTAGAACTTTTTAGGCGTTGTTGCCAGAAATTACTTCTGATTATTTCTGCTTTATTTGCACCTAACTTACTAAAGGCAATAAGCACAACCGAGCTACAGCGGGAGCAAGTTGTTAGACTTATTCTTCTGTGTTGGTGACTCAGTTGTTGAATTTCACCAGCTTCAGAGAAAATATTTCAGTCTCGCAACTCAGTATATACCCATAGTTGTATTGGTGTAAACGTAAAGGACTTAATTTTTGAGTAAATAATCAATAGACCTGTCCATAAAAGCTAAAAAGCTTACTGTGAAGGGATGACAGGAGATATAGTTGAGATAAAATAGCTATCGTTACTGAACGTAATAATTAGGGTTTGGGGATGAAAGCCTCAAAATTGTCAAAAGTTTTGAGAAACATGGCCTTCTAAAAAGGTAAATGTGAAATCTGATAATTCAAATATTATGGCTTAGTATAAATGAAGCATTTACATGTAACCTAACTAATCCACATACTGTCTCTATCACCTAACTATAAGGATGTCGAGCTAGACGAAATCTGTCACTGGCAACTCGAAGAATTTTCACCCTACAAATGAGATGTTCAACAAAAATTCTTCTAGAAGATAATTCCTTATTCTCTTCTTCTTCAGTTTCGGAAAGTTCGGCCTTTTTTAGCTTTTTGTAAGCTGTGGTAATAAGTTCTTATCCTATGGTAATTACTAAAAAAAGGCAAAAGAATTTAATCTTTTACCTTTCAAATTATTGCCCGTTACCTCAATTGAGACTATCGTGGGGAATCGACTTTATTATTCATAATAATCATCATCTTCTTCTTCGTCATCATCATCATCATCTACAAGGTCGCTGATCTCATCAGCAATCAAATCATCATCATCCAAAATTGACCTTTCTCCCCGTCTACCTCCATAGCTACCATCTACCAAACTAGGACTATCTAAGCTATAAAGTTTAGCAGTGCGGTCATCCAGCACCATATCCAACGGGTCATCAACCTCATCCAAAACCCCAGTACCCAAATCAGTACCATAGTCCTCAATGGTGCTGGGTTCATCATAGGTATTGTAACCTGTACCAGCAGGAATCAACCGCCCAATGATCACGTTTTCTTTCAGACCCCTCAGCCAATCAGACTTACCCTCAATGGCTGCTTCCGTCAGCACCCTGGTAGTTTCTTGGAAAGAAGCCGCAGAAATAAAGCTGTCAGTATTCAACGAGGCCTTGGTAATCCCCAACAATACAGGAGTATATTGCGCCTTGGCACCACCAGTAATGGACATAGCCTCATTCACCTGTTCCACTTGGCGCAATTCCACTAACTCACCAGGCAACATGGTCGTATCTCCACCATCGTCAATGCGGACTTTGTTGGTCATCTGCCGCACAATCACTTCAATGTGCTTATCAGCAATGTCAATGCCTTGAGACTGATACACCATCTGCACTTCATTCACCAAAAAGCTCTGTACCTTCTGCAAGGCATGACTAGCACAGGCATAAATACCATCATCAGAACCGAGACTAAAGAAAATTTCCAAAATCTCGTGGGGGTTGGAGGGTCCGTCAGTCAGGGGTTGACCAGGCAAGACATGAGCGCTATCAGGAATCATCAGGTTTTGTCCAGGACCAAGGGGATAGTCAGTCACCACACCATTGGATTCCACAACTTTTATGGCATAAGCCTCTCGTGAGATTAATGCTTCATCACCATCACCATACACCACCTTCACTTCCCCAGGACGACGGCACAAAATACAGGCTTCCTTGGGTTTACGAGCTTCCAACAGTTCCTCAATCCGGGGCAGACCTTGAATAATGTCTCCTGTCTTGGCTCGCTCAAACACCAACAGCACCAAGTTGTCACCCCGTTGCACCAAGTCCCCATCTTCAATTTGCAACACTGCACCAGGACTGACTCGGTAGGGACGACCAACCCGGACAGTTATCAGTGAACTGTTATCAGTTATCAGTGCAGAAGAATTTTCTGCCTCCTGCCTTCTGCCTCCTGCCTCCTGCCTCCTGATTTCTACCACCTGTCCTGATTCTGGTGCAAATACACCAGGGGCAATTTCTGCACCTTCCACTAACAGGTCGCCTTTTTTAACCTTGGGTGCAGCAGTGCTGGAGATGGTGATCATATCGCTGTCGCGCAGTACCAAACAGCGTCGCACTGCTTCTGTGCCTTTGCGGACACCACGGACTACACCGCCGTCCTTACACAAAATCTGTGTCCGTGCCACCACAGCACCAGGGGCAATGGTTAACCCATCTTCCACTTCCAATGTTGTTTGGGTGCTGCCTTGGGTGGCATCAGCAGTGATATCTCGCCGCACTACCAAAGATTCCAAAATTACTAACTGCAATCTTTGAACCTCAGCATTTTCTGTATCTGGGACCAGTTCAATATCCGCAGCCAGAGGTGAGGCGTTGTGGTCTTGTTCCCCTTCCTGCTCAATTTCCAACACCAGTTGGGTCCGCAGCAGTTCCACTCCTTCTACAGATTTGACCCGTTCGGAATCCTTGTAGGGCAAACGCTGCACTGCTCGCAACTGAATGGAACGGCCTGTTTGTTGACTCACTGAAGTCGAAGGCACATCGGGATTGTTGGGTACATCAAATTCAATTACCGGACGGTTTAATAATGCCGGGCCTTCTGGGGACTCTATGTATTGGATATACCTCAGTTGGGTGGCTATTGTGCCTTGGAATTCTTCTCCTGGTTGGACAAAGGTGTTATCCCTGCCCAACACTGCCTCTGGATCATCCACCATGAGCAGTTCACCTGGTTTAATCACCACTTCTCTGAGGATGTCGTTTTTCTGGGTAACTTCAATCACTCCGCTGGTTTGACAGAAAATCTCTCTCACCACCTCTGTCCCAGCTTCCACATACTGCCCATCTTCCACCAACAACAAAGAAATGTCTTTGTTCACTTCGTGGGTTTCTTCAGGAATCCACAGCAGTGTGCCACCAGTGACTACTTCATAGCCTAATTTAGCCTTGCCTTTTTTCTGCACTTCAATGCCAGCAAATTTTAAGAACCCACCGGTAGTGGTGCGATAACGGTCATCAATCAATTCCGCTACTACCTGCCCATTTTGGACCTTCGTCCCTGGTGTAGCCCGGAGGTTGAAAGTCTGGGAAGAAGGTGATAGTGAAGAGGTATCTTCTTCATTGATATTTCTGGCACCTGTTCCCTGTTCGGTATACCCTTCCCCTGTATGAATCAAATAGTGGTTGCGTCCTTGGGAACTCTGGACTGTCACTGTGGCTTGGTCTAAGACTACAGAGGCGGTGATAATTTCAATTTCTCTGGTGGCTTTGCCAGGTATGGCTTCTGGTAGACGCACTACCCCACCATGGACACTGGTTAATTTGGTTTCTGCCAAGACTCCATTAGAAGCGATCGCATCACCGTTATTCACTACCAATTCTGCACCTGGTGGTAAGTTATACACTTCCCCAGACAAAATCCAAATCAATCCCCCTCTGGAAGCGGTAGTAGTGGTGTTGCCTTGACGGTCGGTTTTTTGTTCTGCCACCACATCGGCAAACTGCACTTCCCCAGCCAAGTCGGAAGCCACATCTTTGACCGCTTTTTCTGTATTGGCTCTGGCGGTTCTGCCTCCCAGGGCGACTTCTGCCAACAACTGTGCTGCTTTTACCTGTTGCCCTGGCATAATATACAGGGTTGAACCTTGGGTGATAGAAATTTCTTGGTTTTCCACCCCTGGATTTTTGGCTTCCAATACCAATGTGCCGTTGGTTTCGGCATAGAGGGCATCTTCACCGTGGCGGGTGCGATAGGGACGGGTTTTCAGCTTGCGAGAAATTTTCACTGTCCCGTCAATTTTGGATCTCACCTGTTGGGCAACTTCCCCAGTGAAAACTCCCCCGGTGTGGAAGGTACGCATGGTCAACTGGGTTCCAGGTTCACCAATACTCTGGGCGGCAATAATCCCCACTGCTTCACCCAGGTCTACCATTTTGGCATGGGCTAAACTCCAACCATAACAGTGTTGACAAACAGAACGGGCTGCTTCACAGGTGAGGGGCGATCGCGCTATCACCTCTTTGACTCCAGATTTGCCAATCACCGCTGCCAAATCATCAGAAATTGGTGTGTTGCGGGGTGCAATAACTTCTCCAGTCACCGGATGCACCACGTCTTCTGCCACTACCCGCCCCATCAATCTGGTCGACAGGGGAATCAACACCTTTGCCCCTTCGGTCATATCCCGCAAAGGAATACCTCTGGTTGTACCACAGTCAAATTCCCGAATAATTACATCTTGGGATACATCCACCAACCGCCGGGTGAGATAACCAGAGTCAGCAGTCCGCAGGGCCGTATCCACCAGTCCCTTCCTGGCTCCATAACTAGAAATAATATATTCTGTAACTGTTAATCCTTCTCGGAAGTTGGTTTTAATTGGTAAGTCAATAATCTCCCCTTGGGGATCTGCCATTAGTCCCCGCATCCCCACCAATTGCCGGACTTGGGAAATGTTACCCCGTGCGCCAGAAAAGGCCATCATATACACAGAGTTGAGGGGGTTGGTTTTTTTGAAGTGGGAAACCACCTGATCCTTCAGGCTTTCGGAGGTGCTGTTCCAGGTATCAATTACCTTCTGGAATCGTTCCACCTCCGTAATTTCCCCCCGTTTAAACCGGGCTTCTGTGCTGAGAATTTCCGTTTCTGCTGCCTCTAGGAGTGATCGCTTGGAAGGTGGCACCATCAAGTCATCCACACTGATGGAAACCCCGGCTTTGGTGGCATACCGGAAACCCAAATCTTTGAGTTTGTCGGCCATCACCGCTGTCCGCGCTGTCCCATAATGGGTAAATGCCCAGGAAATTAAGTTTCTCAGTTGACCCTTGTTAACGACAAGGTTACGAAAAATCATTTTTTCAGTCATTAGTCATTAGTCCTTGGTCATTAGTTCTTGGTCATTAGTCCTTGGTCATTAGTCCTTGGTCATTAGTCAGTGGACGGTTGCTCACTAAATTCCCAATTACTAATTACCTAACTTGCTAAAGCTTCTTGAATTGCTTTGTTATAAATTACGCGACCAGGGGTAGTGTAGATATACTGAGAAATTAAATTACCTTCGGCATCTTGACGGACACGGCGGAACTTATACATTAAAGTCCGGGTGCCATCCTCATTTTCTATTACTTCCACTGGCTCAGTATCTGGTTGACTGGTTTCCATCTCTCCATCAAACCGCACATAAACATAAGAATGCAGGTCAACCTGTTCTTGCTGATATGCCATAATCACGTCATCTAGAGAAGTAAAGTAACCCCCAGCCCCTTTGGTAGCACCAGGGTTTTCTGCCGTCAGGTAATAAGCCCCTAACACCATATCTTGGCTAGGGGTGACAATGGGTTTGCCCGTCGCAGGTGAAAGAATGTTGTTAGAAGCTAACATTAACAATCTCGCCTCTGCCTGACTTTCCAATGATAAAGGTACGTGAACCGCCATTTGGTCGCCGTCAAAGTCAGCGTTAAAAGCAGGACATACTAGGGGATGGAGTTGAATCGCTCTCCCTTCTACCAAAATCGGTTCAAAAGCCTGAATCCCCAAACGGTGCAGAGTGGGCGCACGGTTTAACATCACCGGATGTCCCTCAATCACCTCTTCCAAGACATCCCACACACTGGGGTCATTGCGAGAAATCAGCTTTTTGGCTGCCTTGATATTATTCACCATCCCCGAAAGAATCAGGCGGTTAATTACAAAGGGCTGAAACAACTCAATAGCCATTTCTCTAGGCAGTCCGCACTGGTGAATTTGCAGCTTGGGACCCACCACAATTACCGAACGTCCAGAATAGTCCACCCGTTTACCCAAAAGGTTTTGCCGGAAACGACCTTGTTTACCCTCAATAATGTCTGACAGCGACTTCAAGGGGCGGTTATTTGCTCCCACAACAGTCCTACCCCGACGACCGTTGTCAATCAGCGCATCCACTGCTTCTTGCAACATCCGTTTTTCATTACGGACAATGATTTCTGGCGCGAGGATTTCTTGCAGTCTGGCTAGACGGTTGTTGCGGTTAATTACCCGGCGGTATAAATCATTTAAATCACTAGTCGCAAATCTACCACCATCCAACTGCACCATCGGGCGCAAATCGGGAGGAATCACCGGAATCACCGCCATCACCATCCACTCTGGCTTAGAACCAGTGGCAATAAAGTTATCAATCACCCGTAGGCGTTTAATCAACTTCGCCCGTTTTTGTCCCTTGGCGTTTTCAATTTCCTCTCTGAGTTTTTCTGCTTCTTCTTCCAAATTAATATCTGCCAACAGCCGCAGCAGTGCTTCTGCCCCAATACCTACTTCTACCCCCACTAGTTGGGAATCTTCGCTATAGATGGCATCTTCAATTTCTAACCACTGGTCTTCACTCAACAGTTGTTTGTAAGCGAGAGTATCAGCATTACCAGGAGCCAACACACAATAGGAGTTGAAATAAACAATCTGCTCCACATCCCGCAAGGGCATATCCAACAAAATAGCAATATAACTGGGGATACCCTTGAGATACCAAACATGAGCTACCGGAGCCGCCAGCTTAATAAAACCCATTCTGTGGCGGCGCACCCGTGATTCTGTCACCTCCACACCACAGCGTTCACAAACAATACCTCTGTGACGTACCCGTTTATACTTACCGCAATGGCATTCCCAGTCCTTAGCCGGTCCAAAAATGCGCTCACAAAATAAACCATCCATCTCCGGTTTCAGAGTCCGGTAGTTGATAGTTTCTGGCTTTGTCACCTCACCCACCACCTGACCATTAGGTAAAGTGCGCTCACCCCACTGGCGGATACGTTCTGGTGATGCTAGTCCAATTTTTACGTAGTCAAATTGATTAGATTGGGCGGATCTCATAAGGATTCAACATTCAAAATTCAAAAACATGGAGACAAGAATTCAAAATTCACACTTTTGAACAGGTATTCACAAAAATCTCTAATTTCCTGTTGCAACCTCAGTTCTATAATTTGAACTTTGAACTCTTGAATAACGAAAATAATCAAATTCAAAACTCAAATCCAAAACCCAAAAATTATTTCTTAATTCTGAATTTTGAATTATTCGTCTTCTTCCAGTGACTCACGAGAAAGGGACTCGTAGGTGGGGCGCGGTGGAGTACGGCGGGAGGCTTGGTCTGCCATCAAGTCCACTTCCACATCCAAGGAACTGCCATCGGCTTGGGTTTCCACCTTATGCACAGCAATATCTAAGCCCAAGGACTGCAACTCCCTCATCAATACCTTGAAGGATTCAGGAGTACCAGGACGGGGAATGGCCTTACCTTTTACAATGGCATTGAGGGCTTCGTTCCGACCTTGCATATCATCGGATTTGACAGTTAATAATTCCTGCAAGGTGTAAGCCGCACCAAAGGCCTCCAGCGCCCACACTTCCATTTCTCCAAATCTTTGACCACCTTGTTGCGCCTTACCACCTAAAGGTTGTTGGGTAACAAGGGAGTATGGTCCTGTGGAACGGGCGTGAATTTTGTCATCCACCAAATGCACCAGCTTGAGCATATAAGCTACACCCACTGTCACTGGACGGTCAAAGGGTTCGCCAGTGCGTCCGTCATAGACCATAATTTTGCCGGGATCATCGGGATTATATACCCAGTTTTTGCCAGTTTCGTCCCTAGCTTCTTGCAGCTTGCCATGCACAATCCTGCGGGAAGATTCTTCCCCATACATTTCGTCAAAGGGAGTGATCTTAAATCTGACTCCCAAATTGTGACCCGCCCAACCTAATAAACATTCAAATACTTGACCAACATTCATCCGGCTGGGTACACCCAAGGGATTGAGGACAATATCCACTGGTGAACCATCAGGTAGGTAGGGCATATCTTCGGCGGGGAGAATGCGGGAAATAATCCCCTTGTTGCCGTGTCTACCTGCCATTTTGTCACCGACTTGGATTTTGCGTTTTTGGGCAACATACACCCGCACCACCATATTTGCTCCTGGTGGTAGTTCGTCCCCTTGTTCTCTGGTGAACAACCGCACATACACGACCCGGCCTTTTTCTCCATTGGGAACTCGCAGGGAGTTGTCTCGCACATCTCGTGCTTTTTCACCAAAAATAGCCCGCAGCAGTTTTTCTTCTGGTGGTTGGTCAGATTCACCCTTTGGTGTGACTTTTCCTACCAGAATGTCTCCAGCTTCTACCCAGGCACCAATGCGGATGATTCCCCGTTCATCTAGTTGCCTGAGGGCATCTTCCCCCACGTTGGGAATTTCTCTGGTGATTTCTTCTGGTCCCAGCTTTGTCTGTCTAGCCTCAATTTCATATTTTTCGATGTGAATTGAGGTATAAATGTCATCTTGCACCAGGCGCTCAGAAATCAAAATCGCGTCTTCGTAGTTATAGCCTTCCCAGGGCATATAAGCCACGACAATGTTTTGTCCTAGTGCCAGTTCTCCTCCTTCGGTGGAAGACCCATCTGCCAACACTTGTCCGGCTACGACTTTTTCGCCAATGCGAACCAGGGGTTTTTGGTTCAGGCAGGTGTCTTGGTTGGAACGTTGGTATTTGGACAATACATATCTAATTTCTTTGTCTGTTACCTGTTGTCCTTGTTCGTTTGTCTGTTGTTTTCCGGCTATCAAGTTACCCGTGACTCCTGACAAATCACCCCGGACTCTCACCCGAATTTGTGCTGCATCTACATACACAACGTCGCCATCGGTACGGGAAACAATCACCATTCCGGAGTCTCTCGCGCCTTGAGCTTCTAAGCCTGTTCCGACTAGGGGACGTTCTGGCTTGAGTAGGGGTACAGCTTGCCGTTGCATATTGGAACCCATCAGCGCCCGGTTAGCATCATCATGTTCCAGAAAGGGAATCATGCTGGTGGCAACCGATACAATTTGCACTGGTGATACTGCTACATAATCCACTTGTTCTGGTGTTGTTGTCGCCCAGTCTTGACGATAACGTACTGGTACTTGTGGCCCTTTGATGTAGCCGTTTTCATCTACGGGAATATCACCTGTTGCTGTCCGCAGGTCGTCTTCTTCGTCAGCAGTCATGTAAATTGGCTGCACATCAAACCGCACTTTGCCATTTTCTACTGGTCTAAAGGGGGTTTCTAAAAATCCATATTGGTTAACACGGGCATGGGTGGCTAATGAACCTATTAATCCTGCGTTTGGCCCTTCTGGTGTTTCTATGGGGCATATCCGTCCGTAGTGACTGGGGTGGATATCTCGCACTGCAAAACCTGCCCGTTCTCTTGTTAGACCACCAGGACCCAAGGCGCTGAGACGGCGTTTGTGGGTTAGTTCTGCCAGTGGATTGGTTTGATCCATAAACTGACTTAGTTGGCTAGAACCAAAGAATTCTTTGATTGCTGCTACTAAGGGTTTAGGGTTAACCAAAGATGCTGGTGTCAAAACTTCGGCATCAGATACTGTCATCCGTTCTCGAATTATCCGTTCTAAACGGTTTAGCCCTACTCTGACTTGGTTTTGCAGCAGCTCTCCAACGCTTCTAACCCGGCGATTTCCGAGGTGATCGATGTCATCTATACTACCAATGTCATATTCTAGGTTGATTAGGTAATCTACTGCGGCTAAGATGTCCCCAGGGGTGAGGATGCGCATGGTATCGGGGACAGAAAGGCGGAGTTTTTTGTTGAGTTTGTAGCGACCAACACGACCGAGGTCATAACGTTTCGGGTCGAAGAAGCGTGAGTCTAGGAGTTGCTGTCCGCCTAATACGGTGGGTGGTTCACCTGGACGTAGTTTACGGTATAACTCCATTAGGGCTTCTTCTTCGGAAAATTGCCCTTCTTTTTCGATGGTTTTTTGGAAGTATTCGGGGTGGCGTAGGGCATCAAAGATTTCGTTATCTGATAATCCTAAAGCTTTGAGGAGTACCTGGGCTGAAAGTTTCCGGGTTTTGTCGATGCGTACCCACACTAGGTCGTTACGGTCTGTTTCAAATTTCAGCCATGCCCCCCGGTTGGGTATTAAGCTGGCAGAATAGGTACGTCGTCCATTTTTATCAAGTTCTGATTTGTAATAAACTCCTGGTGATCGCACTATCTGGTTGACAATGACTCGCTCAGCTCCGTTAATGATAAACGTACCCCGATCTGTCATCAAAGGCAGATCACCTATAAATACTTCTAGTTCTTTGATATCCCCTGTTTCTTTGTTTAAAAGCCTTGTGGGGACATACATTTGAACTGCATAAGTGCTATCCCGCCTTTTCGATTCTTCGACGCTGTACTTTGGTTCTTTAAGTTTGTACTTATCACCTAAAAAGTGCAGTTCTAGTTTCCCTGTATAGTCTGTAATTGGACTAAAGGAGTTCAACTCTTCTATTAGCCCTTCTTCCAAAAACCAGCGAAAGCTTGAACGCTGGATTTCAATCAAGTCGGGTAACAGAAAGGCGGATTCCATATACGTTTCGTTAGTCATGCCTCTACCTTTGTCAACCTGGTTAAACTTTCCGTTGAACACTGCTTGGGTAATTTTCCCGACCAAGCGCAACTATTAAGCAAGCTGTTGGGAAACTTATCCTGACACCACCTGTTATTTACTGGTGGGGACTTTCCGCAGCAATTAAATCTGGAGTGGGTGCTTTTGACAAGGGGGTAATCGCCCTTGAAGAGCAGTTAGGATTGCTAGAATCCAGCTAGGAAGTTGATTCAACAACGGTATATCTTGCTGAGTTTGATTTGTTTTCCTCACTTCCCCTCCAACAACAGCGCATTATTAATTAATCTATGCACATCCACACGCTTTCTATTGTCACAAAATCTTATCTATTCTCACTGTTAGATCCCAAAAATGAAGAATCCGCGAAAGTCGTCTCTGAATCAGGATGGATTTATTTTGCTGAATTTTATTCACAAGGCGCTTAATATTTAATAATTTTCTATAGGTTTCAGTACACAGAAATCCAATGTTGTGAAAAAGTCCATATCAGCCTAGACTGCCAGGGTTTGTTATTTATTGAGAGCATCTGCTTGTAGAGATAGTTTAGATGTCCGTGAATTTTTGGTTTTTCTAGTGAGCAAGAAGTACAAATCCCCTATCAGTTAGATAGATTTTATACCAAGTTAAAATCAGTCCATTTCAGAAACTAGTTAGAAATTCCTTCCTTTATAATTATGGCGCAAGCAAATTGTTTTAGGGGGAATAATGTTAGCACAGTTTTGTCCTCTTTAGTCTTATTTTTGCCAATTCTTCCATCTGCTCAAAGGAATACTCATAATTCAGGAGTATGGCTATAGCTTGCGTGATGAACTAGGAGTCACGCAAGCTATGCCTACGATACACTGCGTGTAGCTTACTTCCCACAGGGTATGCTATCAGGAAGGAGTTCAGTAGAAGAAAAGAATAAGAAGAATTCTTTCCCCCTTGTCCCTTTGCTCCTGTGCTGTCTATAATGACAGACCGAATAATTGGCAGGCGTTATAGGTAGTTTGCTGGGCTATGTCTTCTACTGTTTCTCCCCGTAATTTGGCTAATTGCTCTGCTATATAAGCAAGATAAGCGGGTTCGTTGCGTTTTTCGCCTCTTTTCGGTGTGGGAGCGAGAAAAGGACAATCTGTTTCGATTAATAATCTGTCGCTACTCACTATACTCACTGATGCTTGTATAGTTTTCGCGCTTCTAAATGTTACTGTTCCACTAAAACTTATGTAGAAGCCTAAGTCCAGAAACCATTGGGTTTCTTCTGGTGTTCCTCCCCAACAATGCATTACACCCCGCGCTCTTTGTCCTTGGCTTTCACTCCATTTTTGTAGGACTTTTCTTACCTCTGGTGCTGCATGACGACAATGGATGATCACTGGTAAGTTAAGTTGAGATGCGATCGCCAGTTGTGCCTCAAACACCATGTACTGTTGTTCATAGTTATTTGCTTTGTAAAAGTCCAGTCCCATTTCCCCAATCCCTACCACTTGAGAATCAGAACTGGCTAGAAATTTGATTTTCTCTGCTGTCTGGTGATTCCATTTAGCTGCATCTAGTGGATGCAAACCAACAGCAAAACTGATTTCGGGAAACTGGTGAGCTAAGGCTTGAATGCTGGCAAACTCGTCTGGGTGAACGCAGGAATGCACTAAACGCACTATCCCTGCTTCTTGCCAACGCGATCGCACTGCTGCTAAATCCGGTTCAAAAAGGTCAAAGTTGAGATGTACGTGGGTGTCTACTAATTGCATGATTCAGTCAGAAGTCATTGCTGGGGACGTTGTAAGTCATTAATCTCTTAGCTGGTAACTAATGACTAATGACTACTATGCCGTTGCCGTTTAACCAGTTGGTTTGAGCTTATGGGCCAGTCTTGATTTCTTCCTAGCTCCGGTGTTGGGATGAAGTACCCCCCGCTTCACAGCTTTGTCAATTTTGCTGTAAGCTTCGGATATCCGCTCTTCTACTGCTTGTTTTGATTCTGGAGTAGGATTGGCTGTATAGACTTCAACAGCAGCAAAATATTTTTTCATCAGCGTTTTCACTGCTGATTTATATGCTTTATTACGCAGTCGGTTACGTTCTGCGATTTGGGCGCGTTTGAGAGCAGACTTTGTATTCGCCACAGTCAGTTCCAAAAAGACTATATAATTGTGTACACACACTACTAGATTTACTAATATAGCATCCAAACCGCCAATGTTATCATTTCTGAAAAAAAATTAGGTAACCAGAGGCAGAAGACAGAAAGCGATTTATCTGCACCATTAGTCCATCTTTGCCTATCTTCTTGAAAAATCCCCACATTTGGGTGTGTTTTCCCAATGGGAAATAGCTTAAAATATCTTATCCTAAGATAAATAACCTTAAAGAAAAAAGTAAATAATTATCCTGGGAGTATCAAAAAAATCCAGGTTAAGCTAGAGAAGAGAATCAGAGTCAGCTTTAGTCCTGAATGGGTGAAAGGCAAAACTGATTCTCAAGCGGGAACATTCTAATTTTGGCATTGTCCTTACTCCATGCTGCGAATTATTACTCAGCAGGCAAACGTTAGAACCGAACTACAACGTATCTGCGAACGTGTACAACGCGCCGAAGGCGAACGCACCCAGGATGAACAATTGCTTCATAAAGAAGCAACAGTACGGGAAGTGTTGCAGGCAGTTAAACGCCAAGGCGATAAAGCTGTACTGCACTACATAGCCGAATTTGACCATCAAACCTTGCAACCAGAAGAACTAAGGGTGACTGGTTCAGAACTGGATGCAGCTTACCAACAGGTATCAAAGGATTTGTTAGCAGCTATTCAGCTAGCTTGTCGCCAAATTGAAGCGTTTCACCGTCAGCGAGTACCAAAAAGCTGGGTACACTTTGGCGATGATGAAGTAGTGCTGGGTAAACGCTATACACCTGTAGATCGGGCAGGTTTATACGTTCCTGGAGGTCGCGCTTCCTATCCCAGTACAGTGTTAATGAATGCTATTCCAGCTAAAGTAGCAGGTGTACCCAGGATATTGATGGTGACACCAGCACGAGGAGGGAAAACGATTAACTCAGCGGTTCTAGTAGCTGCACAAGAAGCTGGGATACAAGAAATTTACCGCATTGGGGGCGCTCAAGCGATCGCAGCTTTAGCTTACGGTACAGAAACTATCCCGAAAGTGAACGTGATTACTGGACCAGGTAACATTTATGTCACTTTGGCCAAAAAGCTAGTCTATGGAACAGTGGGTATTGATTCTTTGGCAGGTCCTAGCGAAGTGCTAATTATTGCCGATGAAACAGCCAATCCCGTTCATGTAGCCACGGACTTATTAGCGCAAGCCGAACATGATCCAATGGCTGCGGCGATTTTGTTAACCACAGATGCTGGTTTGGCAAAAAAAGTCCAAGTGGCTGTAGATAGACAACTGGTGGATCACCCACGACGGATAGACACAGAAAAATCGATCGCCCACTATGGCTTAATTGTGGTAGTTGAATCCCTAGAAGCAGCAGTAGAACTCTCCAATGAGTTTGCACCTGAACATCTAGAGTTAGAAATTAAAGATCCTTGGTCTTTACTTTCTCAAATCCGCCATGCTGGAGCCATTTTCCTGGGTTACTCAACACCAGAAGCTGTGGGAGACTATTTAGCCGGACCCAACCACACCTTGCCGACTTCTGGTGCTGCTCGTTATGCTTCTGCATTAGGAGTGGAAACTTTCCTCAAACATTCTAGTATTATCCAATACTCACCAACTGCACTGAACAAAGTAGCTAATGCTATTGACTCTTTGGCTACATCGGAAGGTTTAACTTCCCATGCTGATTCAGTCAGAAGGCGAGTTGAGGAGGCAGAGTAATTTAGAATACCTATTTTACTTGAATGCGGTTGACAACTGCTACTCCATAGCTCACTATCGTTAGCTTCTGTATTTACCAAAATAAAGCTCACATTCACAAAATTATTGGTGTGTATACCAATGAAATCCTTAATGTGATCATTTAAGAGGTCTACTCTTGAGGAGAAAAAAGCGGTGTTAAACACTATTTTAGTAGCTCTGGATGGTTCGGAAATTGCTGAACGAGTAATTCAGACTTTAGGTTATTTGGTGTTGTCGCCAAACACTAATGTGATTCTTTGTCATGTATTTCCTGCACCAGAGTCAGAAATAGAATTACCCGCTGATCGTCCTCAGCCAGATTTACCACACTTTTCTTATTTTAATATTGATAAGCAGATGCAATCTTACCAAGAAAGATTATCAGTTAGAAGTGAGTTAGAACTGGTCATGGGTGATCCTGCTGATGAAATTATTCGACTAGCTAATATTTACAAAGCTGACTTAGTTGTGATTGGAAGTCGCGGTTTAACGGGAATGAATAGAATTGTCCAGGGTTCTGTTAGCACTCAAGTAATGGAAGCAGCTAATTGTTCAGTGTTAGTGGTAAAACCAACGAGAAACTAGGGTATTACTAATTCAAAATATAGATTTTGTTCGAGATAAAGACACGCAGATTTTTTTTGTAAAGATGTGTCTTTTCTGGCTACTATAGTTGTTCTAATTCTCAAATACTTTTTAAATACAGCAGATAACGCAAAAACAAATGTGCCTGTACAATTCGTGTTAGTAAATAGTGAATAAGTGTATTTGGTCAGACTTACGCAAGTGTCACAGTTGAGTTTTCCCCAAACACTCCACCTCTAATTTAAATCCTGGTTGGAATTGAAAGTTTTTCATTATTATTTATGAATACCATTAAAGTAGAGACGTTTCATGCAACGCCTCTACAAAAATTTATCATGATTTATTTGTTGGTTGGGTTGAGCGGTAGTGATACCCCAACAGTAATTAATGTCCGTTGGTTTGTTGGGTTATGCCTTCGGCACACTACGTTAACGTTCCCTTGCTTCGCAATGCTAACGCGAACAACCGACCCTTCATTGAACAAGCCATTCCTGCGTTATTCTGCGTTCAGATATACCTTTTCAACCTCCTGTATTGCGTAAAAATTCACGCAAACTCAACAAACTCAGCGTCTGACCTAAATTCAAAGGTAAAATAGATATCCCTTCCAAACGGGACTGTACCCAACCTTCCCCCCAATACCACTCATGAAAACCGTCAATTCCACCACTGAGTAGCAACCGCAGACAATTGGTTTTAGCTACATCTACGTGATGATGGATTTGAACTAGTCCTGTGGCGGTAGTGAAATTAGATCCAGATGTTAATTTTCCCGGCATTCCCAGAGAAAAACTTTGTCCTACTAGCCATTTTTCCAATTGTGCTGGGAGTAATAGACTGTTGTGAATTGCATCAGCTGATGCTTGGATTTCAATTCGCAGTTGGCTCTGTTGAATAGTACCTAACATGGTAATTGGTAATTGGTAATGGGTGATTGGTGATTGCGAAAATTCCCCCCATCTTCCCCAGTCACGAAACGACCTAAAATGGAAAAGTCATCTTGTTAAGAATTTTAAGGGTTTTCATGGCGGATCAATTAATGCGGGCGACAGCAGCAGATGGGGGTATTCGGGCGGTAGCTGTGATTACTACACGCTTAACGGAGGAAGCACGAGTACGTCATAAACTTTCTTCTGTGGCTACAGCAGCACTGGGAAGAACGATGTCAGCAGGTTTGTTGATGGCTTCTAGTATGAAGCGTGTTGGGTCTAGGGTCAATGTGCGGGTTAGGGGCGATGGGCCTTTAGGTGGTATATTGGTAGATGCGGGCTTGGATGGTACAGTAAGGGGCTATGTGCAGAACCCAACGGTGGAATTGCCTCCTAATGCTAAAGGTAAGCTAGATGTTGGCGGTGCTGTGGGTAGTGGGTATCTCTATGTTGTTCGGGATATTGGCTATGGTTATCCCTACTCTAGTACACTTGAACTTGTTTCAGGGGAAATTGGCGATGATGTTGCTCATTATTTGGTAAATTCCGAGCAAACACCTTCAGCTTTAGTTTTAGGTGTGTTTGTGGGGTCTGGTGGGGTTACTGCATCTGGGGGTCTACTGGTACAAGTGTTGCCTAAAGCGGCTAGAGATGAAGCTTTGGTGGCAATGCTGGAATCAAGGGTATCTGCTTTATCCGGTTTTACGCCGTTGTTGCAAGCTGGAAAGACGCTGACTGAAATTTTTGGTGGTTTGCTGGGAGATATGAGTTTAAACATCTTTCCAGAAAGTCAGATTCTACGCTTCCATTGCGGTTGTTCTTTTGATCGGGTGTTAGGAGCCTTGAAAATGCTGGGGGGAGCAGAATTGCAAGATATGATTCTTAAAGATGATGGTGCAGAAGCAACTTGTGATTTTTGTGGCACTGTTTATCAAGCAAGTAGTGATAATCTAGCACAACTAATTGCTGATTTAAAGAAGGAAGTTTTTGTTGTAGAATAGGTATAAAATAATACCAAAAGCTCAACATATAAATGTTATCTGTGGAGATAGAAGATGAAAAAAATAGCTTTTTAATGATGAGAAACAAAGTTACTATGGCAAAAATGGAATTATCAGTGTGAGAACGGCTGCTATTCAACTACTTTGGTGTGAGAGGATGACAGATCGGGATATTTCAGATAGTTGGTCTCCAGCCAGAGCCAGAAAGCCAGATCAAAACACAAGATTATCCCGAACTCCAGAAGTCGGGACTACTCAATCATCTGGTGTCCCAGCTACTGGTTCTAACTTTAAATTAGTGACGCAACAACAAGAGAAAAACACAGAAGGATTACCTATAAAAACCTATTCAGATAAGACCTTTAAACTCAGTAATATAACTGATCAATTGCCAAGTTGGATGAAAAGCTGGGTGCTGTGGTCAATAATGTTGACGTTAATTCCTAGCAGCATTGGATTTGTATCAATGTCAATATTGCTCAAGCTGCCATCAGCACCAAATTGTCCAGAGATATTTTGGCCTTTAGCTAGTGCATCGGTGCGCCTACATTGCGCTCAATTGGCAGCTTCTAAGCAGACGGTAAATGATTTACTGCAAGCGATCACACTAGTGAAGGAATTGCCACAGAATCATCCACTCAGAGGGCAAATTAATAGTTTTTTAGAGGAGTGGTCACGGGATATATTACGGTTGGCTGATCAGAGTTTCCAATCTGGTAATTTACAGGAAGCGATCGCTACTTCACGGCAAATTCCTGAAGATTTGGAAGGTCGGAAAATAGTAGAAGAGCAAATTACTAAATGGCTGTTGATTTGGTCAAACGCAGAAGAAATTTACCAAGAATCATTAAAAGAACTGGGTCAAAGGCATTGGCAATCAGCTTTTATGCTGTCATCCAAACTTCTGCGCGTTAATAATAAATATTGGGCAACTACTAAGTATGATGAAATAAATCGCATCATTGTCACAGCACGGGAAGATGGTGATAGCCTCTACAAGGCTGAAGGTTTAGCAGATAGTCGCTCAGTAGATGATGTCCTAGCAGCTATTAAGTTAGCTGAGTCTATTAAGTCGGATAGTTATCTATATCAAAAAGCGCAGGAATTGATTCCTGTATTTGGACGCAAGATCCTGAAATTAGCACAAGCCAAGATGGATAAGCGGGATGCGGATACAGCATTAGAAATTGTGCGCCAAATTCCACCTATTCCTGAATTTCAATCAGAAATTGATGATTTTGTGGTTTTGGGTGAAGCACAAAGGAGTGCTTGGACAGGAACGGTTTCTGGTTTAGAGGCTGCTATTTCCCAAGCCCAACAAATTGATGCTTCTAGGGAAGTATATGAGAAAGCACAAGAACTGATTGCGCGTTGGCAATTAGAAATTCAAGATGTTTCTCGGTTAGAAAAAGCACGAACCCTGGCTAGTCAAGGTACTATTAACGAGTTAACGGCGGCAATTTCCGAAGTGCAGATGATTCCCGATAGTAATCCTCGTGCTGAGGAAGCACGTCAGGAGATGAATCGCTGGCGTGGACAAGTAGAGTCTATTGAAGATAGACCTTACTTAGACCGGGCTGAACAAATAGCTTTATTAGACAATATTAGTTCCTTACAGGCTGCGATCGCAGAGGCAAATCAAATTCGCTCTGGTCGTGCATTATATGCAGAAGCACGGAAAAGAGTCCGTAACTGGACTGCTAAAGTACAACAAACTCAAGATCAACCTTACTTAGATCAAGCACGAATCATTGCTGATAGCGGGGATTTAAACACTGCTATTAGAGAAGCTCAAAAAATTGCTTCATCGGGAAGGGCGCTTGCTAGTGAAGCACAAACAGCCGTTGATTCTTGGCAAGAACAAATCCGCGCTCAAGAAAACTGGAAAAAAGCTAGAGAAGTAGCAATTACTGGCACACCAGAAGCTTTAGCAGAGGCAATACGGTTAGTTGACCGGGTTTCTAATCGTAACGTTTTACGCATGGATGCGAATGTGGCTATTGATCAATGGAGTCAACAGTTGTTACAAATGGCACGTTCCCAAAGCGAGTTTGATGTTTCTAAAAGCATTGAAACTGCTAGGTTAATTCCTCGTGGTAGCTCTGCTTACAGAGATGCTCAGGAGCAAATTAGAACTTGGAAACAAGTTATCATACCTCGGATACCATCTATACCATCTTCTGAACCATCACCTGAAGCTGAACAATATCCATCATCAATTAGTGATGGCTTGTAATTGGTAATTGGTAATTGGTAATTGGTAGTTGGTAATTAGTGAAAAAACGATTATCTATGTTTTAGCCAAAAGTTAGAGTTACAGGGTTATGTTTGAATTAGCCAGCCCAAAGAACACCAAAAATACATGAAATCTAATACTCTCTATCATACCACAGAAACAATTTTGCAGGTCTATTAAGAATGAAAAAAGGGGCTGATTTAATACAGTCCCTTTTTTTGTTGAATATTATTCACTTAGTGCTACTTTAACCCAAGTGCAAAAAGCGCGAGTTGCGGCCATTTGTCCAATCTTTTTACTTTCTGCAATAAATGGAGGAATTTCTGTGATTTGGATAGGTGCAAAAGTATGGCTAATTTGAATTCCTGAATATTGCCCATTTGTCAGGATGTAGATTCTTAATCTAGTTCCCTTAAAACGCCAAAATTCAGGAATTCCCATTGCAGTATAAAGCTTGAATTTATCTATTTTAGGTCCTGAATATTCTACTTCTAGCACTAAGTCTGGTGGTGGATAACATGCTAAATCAATGTTCTATTTTTCTCTGACTAATAATTCATTTTGGATGTAATAACTGCTATCTAGTTCTGCACCATATTCTAAATCATCTCTGGTTAATGTAAGTGAACCAGAACGGTTAACTTCTCACCCCAATTTTTCACACAATACCCCAACAGAAACCTCAATTAACCGCTTGGAGTTTTCATGGGGTTTTTGTGGAGTTATAATTTATAAATTTCCCTGGTGGTAAGAAATTCTATTTACCCGTTCTGAACCCATTTCACCTAGCATGGTTTTAAATGTCTGCCAGCTGATGTTGTCTAGTAAAATTCTGGTTTCTGTCGGTGTTGCTGTTCTTACCATATTTCAAGTTATTTACTATCGGGACTTAAACAAAAGTTAAGAGTAAAAAGGAGTATAATGCGGTTTCGGTGTAGCTTTCACGTTAAAAGAAGCTGATGAAAGAAACCACTGCCCCAGCAATGTCACCATGGTTTGAAAGATGGTGTCATTTGATGGTGTATTTACTCATCAAGCGCAAAAAAGAGAGTTTAGACATGATTTAGGGGGATGATTGGGTGAAAGTGAGAGAAAAAACCTATTTGAAATGGCAGAGAATGCCCTAGGGGTGACCTACCATGGATTACACCACGTTTTAACTGAAGCACCTTGGTCCAGTTCCCAAGTCAATGACCGTCGGTTAGAGATTATGAACAAGTGTAGTCAGAGGAGAATCACCAGAGGATTTACCTTAATAATTGATGATTCTGTCCATAGAAAAAGGGGGAATTTTAGGGATGGAGTAGGAAGACAATATAATGTGTTCTTTGCGGTCATCCTTCTCTTTGCGATCTCTTCTCTGCGCCTTTGCACCTCTGCGTGAGAAAAAAATCCTATTTTTGAGCTTGAATTTGTCTAACTACCGTCAAAGCTGAATAACTGACTCCTGCTGTACCTTCTCCTGGATGAGTGGAATCACCAACTAACCACAAATTATTAATAGGTGTACGATTAGCAAAACCAAAGGGTCCAAAGGTAGGAATTCTTTGACCAATTCCACCAACAATTCCCTTTTCTCTACCTGTATAATGAGCAAAGGTGAGGGGTGTTGCAGCTTCTATATTAATGATGGTTTCTGGTTTTAAATAGAAATATTGGGAAAGTTTGGATATTGCATCTTGGGTAAATTTCTCTTTTAACCCTTGATAATCTTGAGTATTCCACCAGGGAGTAAAATCAACAAAAGAAGAAGCGATAATTGTGCCTTTTCCTGCTGGTGCGCGGCCATCTCCAGGATGACTTACAGATACAAACAAAGAATTATTTTCACCAATTGGTCCCTTGATGTCATACATAAATTGTAGATGGGGGGGACAATGATAAGGAATCGCACTGGCATCTACACCCAAATAAACTACAAATGCACCGGAAGCAGGCGGTAATTTTGCTACTCTTTGTTTATATCCAGATGGGGCTTTTTCTCCTAATAAGTCTACTAAGTTCTGCACAGTGACGTTAGCAATTACATAATCTGCTGTTTGGATCCAAACTTCCCCTGTTTTCTGATTTCTAATCACTACACTGTTAGCTTGGCCATTTTCCACGTTGATTTTCTCGACGGTATGACACATTAATAATTTACCACCGTCTCTTTCTAAGGATTCTACCAAGCGATTGCTCAATACTTGCATACTACCTTGGATATGATACAGTCCTTGTGGCGATTGAGATACACTCAAAGCCGTAGCCGCATAAAGTAAAGCTGTTTCTTCCGCACTGACTTGGGAATATAACTTCAGTTGTAAATCTAAAAATGTCCGCAGTCGCTGGTCATTCCGTAAACCATATAAACGTAAAGCATCCCCCACAGTAAATAAGGTAAAGGGTGCAGTGATGAAGGTACTAGGACGAACTGCTTGAGTTAACTGCCAAAAGTCCCATAAATTCCGTGGTGGTAAAACGGGGTCACGTCCTTGAAATTCCCAACTAGCTTTAAATAAAGTTGCTAATAATTGCCAAAAGGGTTCACTACGAGGAAATTCTTTTTGGCGTTCTTGTTGCCATTTTTCAGGATCACGCCAAACATTAATAGGTGTGGACTCACCAGGAAGATACACTGAACAAGCGGGGTCACAAAAAGTAGCTGCGGGTAACTCAATTCCTAATTCTGAGAAAATGCGGTCATGTATGCCCCCAGGTTCTAACCCAGCAACTTGAGTTGCACCCACATCAAAGGTAAACCCTTGGCGTTTAAAGGTCGAAGCACAGCCACCGGGAACTAAAGCCTGGTCGAGAATTAATACGCTGTAACCTTTATGTGCCAATAATGCGGCGGCTGTTAGTCCACCTATCCCCGCACCGATGACGATGAGGCGGGATTGCTTTTTGTTAAGGGCTAGGCTAGGCATGGATAATTAATTTCACAATTCTTAATATTACTCCTCATAATTTTAAATTAAATCTGGCGGTGTAGGAGTTGCGAAAGAATGGGATTTGCGAGCAGTTATACTGATCTTTAGTAATATAATAGTTATGCTGCAATAATAATAGGCAAAAGTCAAGGTTTAGAAACTCAGGAATTAGCGAGCGCAATTATTGCTAATAATCTTAATCCCACAGTTATTAACCCTGATTTCCTTAAATGCAGGGAACAGGTAATAGGGTTAAAAGATTCTTGATATATATCTTTGTTCTTAACTTTTGTACCTCATTGACCTGCAATTTGCTGTAATTAGACTGTTAAAATTACATACAATAATTTTTTTGCATTATTAATTGTTCTACTAGAGCGATTATAGCTTCAGCTACAGATGCCGTCTGTGTGGCATTGACATTGACCATAAGAGGACGATTATTCTCATCCATATACCCCAGAAAATATCTTCGTCACTCTATGCACCAGAACAGTGCGTATGGGTAACACCAATAATCATAGGAATCTGCATCCGTTGATTTATAAAAGTAATAATTTTACGTGCTTGGCAAAATTCACCAGGACGATGGGCTACTATCAGTTAAAATATAAGCATAGGCCTTGCAAATTAAAATATCCCACATAAGATCAAAGCGAGATTGACCTGGTGTTCCATAAAGGTGCAATGCCATTTCTGGAAGAAATTGCAACCGACCAAAATCAAATGCAACTGTGGTTCTTGGTTTCAATAATGCTGTTTAGTCAGTTGAACGGGTATCTGTATCTACAACTTCAATTTCACTGATAGAACTGATAAGAGTAGGTTTTCCTGCTCCTACTGTTCCCCTCACAACCAACCGCATAATCTCCATATAATATTTTTCCCAGAAAATCTGAAGTAGATAATTAGTAAAACTTCCCCACACCTTTCGTCCAGCTTGTAATGAGCCTTGTCGAAGTACGCTCACAGAAGCCGTACCCCTTAACCCCAACCATGAAAAAATTAATCTGCTTACCTAAAAAATGTCCCTGATCTAGCATTATCTTCAAAGGATTGAATTTGATTTATAAATTTACTTGCCAACATAGGGAATAAAAAATTTTTCCACCAATGATGCAAGAATGCCAGATAAGGGAATTTTCATTTAAATTGAGATCTTGAATACAACTATAAACTAAAGCAAAACTGATTTAATCTCAGTAATAACACGCTTAATTTCTAACATTAAAAGTCGTTGTTTAGCGGTTTCACTAGCTAAAACTAGCAAAACTGCATCTTCACCACAACCAGTTAAAATACCAAAGCCTTTATTTCCTTCTACAAAGATACGATCAACCTTACCTCTAGCTAATTCCAGACCAATGCGTTTGCCTAAAGATAGCATGGAAGCTGACATTGCTGATACTCTTTCTTCATCTATAGCACCAGGCAAGCTTGCACCAAAAGGTAAACTATCAGGGGTAACAAGGGCTGGTCCCTGAACACCAGAGGTAGCAGTCGCAAAGTTTTGCAAAAACATGCCCAGTTTTTCTGTGTTGATTGCTACTGCAGGAATTCTCTATTAAGATTAGTGCTTAGTACGAGTTAAAATTTGGGAGAAAATCATGAATTCAGGTTTGGAATTCATGTCATATACACTTGTTACTCAAAAGGAATAAATTCAAACACATCATGAGTACCACCTCTGAGTAGACATTCACTATGTACTCCCTTGAAACGTTTACCAATTAATTGCTCAATAGCACCCCAAACTGCAGCCATAGTGAAAGTATATTTGCGGGGTGAGTTTGGTGGTTCACCAGCAGAACAAAAAGTTTCAGAAGTATAGACTTTAATGTTTTCACCTTCAGCAATAATTCTCTCAACTATGCACAAACCAGTGCCGTCCTTACCCAAAGCCATATTTAATTTAGATGCTGCATCATCTAATGACATTGAAGATCCAACTAAACCCAATTCTTCAGCTAACTTTTTCCCCCTAGCACGACCGGCTGAAGTCAAGGCAATAGCTGTCGCTTTTTCTCTTAAAGCATCTTCTATGCCTGTAATAGCTGCTTTGAAGCAAACAATACTACTAAAGTCACCCAATTGTTGTCCCCAAGCTGACATAATTTAAATTTCTAGGTAGAGAATTGTGGATATTAATATTATTTACGCTCTTAAGCCCTGGATGTTGTGAAAGAATATTTTGTTATCCTGAACTCGTTTCTAAATATGGCTAATTATTGTGTGGAAATTGTGGAAATAAATTAGCTAGGAACTTTTTGCCTAATTAATATTCTTCATTTCTAATTTGATACTTCTGCACCCTAATTTATTATTGATAATGTACCTGATGTATCCATGGCATATTCGCATTTTATAGTCAATAGGTAAACAACCAAAATGGTTTAGACTACAAGGAAAGAAGAAAAGAACAAAGTAAATATTATAATTATACTGAACTTTTGCAAAAATACAATCACATCTTGATGCTTGAAAACTATCAATCAAGTCCAGATAATCTCCATTGAAAGCTAACTTAAACCTTGTTTCTGAGGAAACCAACCAGGCTCTTGAGAAAAGATCGACTAACGGTATTTTCTTGTTTGCTAGGCTCAAATTTTATGTCAATCATTGTGGGTTCTAATTCATATAGCTCATCTGGTGCTTCTAAAATAATGGAAACTTCTTCTACCAGACCAACAACTATGAGTCGAAATGCGACTTGTTGGATTTTTTCCACAGGCTCACCTAACTGTTCCGCGATCACTATAATTGAAACTGTGCCTTTGGTGAATTCCCAAATTTGCCATTCTATTTGATTTAAGCTCAATTGAGGCTTACTATAGTATTTTATTTATAAAAGGACAAGTTAGATCTGGTAATTTGTCTTCCAGCATTTTCCAATTACGCAGAACTCTTAGACCTTTGAGTCTAACTTCTTTAGGTATAGTAGTCAGACCTGTCATTTCTGAGGTAAGTATAGGCGTTCTTGGATCAAACTTAAACGATCCATCTTACAATTCAAATAATTTACAAACTTGATTCAAAACTTGATTAACTAAATAACATTTTTAACTGCTGCGCATTTAATATTCCTTGTAATTTAAGACACAATCCGGTTGGTTGATGAATTGCATAGACATCTGTAATTCGAGGGGCTGCACGTGCACTGAGCCAACAGCAAGGTTGAATGATAGATAAGAATCCCTGTCCATCTAGTCTATTAGCCGCAGCAACAATGAGTCCTTGCTTAAACCAAATGTAAAAATTTTCCCCTTTCAGAGACGAATTAGGTGATTGTGCTTTAATAGTTAGCCGTCCTGTTTGGTTTCCTTGCTCAAGCAGCTGAAAGATTTCAGGGAGCGAAAGTTCAGATAAAAATCCTGAAATAGCCATATCGTAACCTTTGTGAAGTCCTACGTTTAGAAACATAGAAGCAAAATGTGTAAAACCTGTGCAGCAAATTTGCTTAAGTGTAATGATTAGTCTGAGTAATAGTTCATCAGTAACCCTTCATGAGTTATACCCCCTACTATTACCAGAATTCAGTGGGTATAGACTACCCATTCTAAATCGCTGACAACCTGACACTGTATTAATGTGTTGGACTAACATGCGATCGCAACTGTACTGTATTATGAATTAATAGCGTTAAGCATATACTAAGAATAAGCTTTATCTATGTTGAGTTTTATAAATAATGTAAAATGTGGGTTGTCAGGAATTTGTTGAATTTAACTTGGTGAAATATGTTACTTTTTACCTTCGGCTGAATTGCTAGAACAGTGCGGCATAAATTTTGGTCTGGTCTAACCGAAAACAGAGTCTGGGGTGTAGGGAAAGATGGTTTGTCCCACACTAAAAGGTACAAGCCCAGATCCTTTAATTCATTCAGGACGCTTCGCGATTTATTGATGGAGGGAGAAGACAAAAGTGTGTTCGCGTAACGAAGGTATCGGCAAGCAACCGTAACTCAAGCCCCCTGGATTTATCCGTGGGGTCCTCAATTTTTAATTTTTAATTCCCCGAAGGGGTTGACCTATCAGAACTTACTTAAAAGTAAGGGATTTGAGACTTGTGATTTACTCCATTAAGGGGGTTGTTTTAAAAGTAATTGGTTGTGATTATAGACACTAATTATTCCCCCTAACCCCCTAAAAGAGTGGGGAACTATAGTCAAAGTCCCCTTTTCTATCTAAGGGGTATTTTAGGGAGATATAAAGATTTGTGATACATACAGCAGATTGTAGATCCATGAAGTACAAAATCTAAATTAAAACCTAGACAGCAAGAGAGTTTTACTCCTGACTCCTGACTCCTGACTTCTGACTTCTGCTGTACTGAAGGACTTTTGAAACATCCTTTAAGGGGATTGTAAGATATAAGAAGTAATATAGCCCTCACCTCACCACTACCAATGACATCAACTCTGTTAAAATTTCCTCGACTTAATGCTCCCAAGGTGCATCATTTACCAAATGGTTTAACCATCATCGCCGAGCAAATGCCAGTAGCAGCAGTTAACCTCAATCTATGGGTAAACATCGGTTCTGCTGTGGAGTTAGATGCTATTAATGGCATGGCTCATTTTTTAGAACATATTGTTTTTAAGGGAACAGAGAGACTAGCCAGTGGTGAGTTTGAACGTCGAATTGAAGAACGCGGCGCTGTTACTAATGCCGCTACTAGCCAAGATTATACACACTATTATATTACGACCGCGCCGAAAGACTTTGCAGAATTAGCACCATTGCAAATAGATGTTGTTTGTAATCCTAGTGTTCCTGATGATGCTTTTGAGAGAGAACGCTTAGTAGTTTTAGAAGAAATCAGACGTTCACAAGATAACCCCAGACGGCGGATTTATCGCCGCACAATGGAAACCGCTTTTGATGTTTTACCTTATCGTCGTCCGGTACTCGGTCCAGAAGCAGTAATTTCTCAAGTTACACCTCAGCAAATGCGAGATTTTCACCATACCTGGTATCAACCGTCTTCTATAACTGCGGTTGCCGTCGGTAATCTACCAGTAGAAGAATTAATAGAAATTATTGCCGAAGAATTTAGTAAAAATAGTCGAAAATCAAAAATTAATAATCAACAATTAACCGTTAGTCAAGAACCTGCATTTACAGAAATTGTGCGTCGGGAATTTACTGATGAGAGTTTACAACAAGCTAGATTAATAATCCTATGGCGAGTTCCTGGACTCATGGAATTAGATGAAACATACTCTTTAGATGTGTTAGCAGGAATTTTAGGACATGGACGTACATCTAGATTAGTCCATGATTTGCGAGAAGAAAGAGGACTTGTTTCCTCAATTGCTGTTAGTAACATTAATAATCGACTGCAAGGGATATTTTCTATTTCTGCTAAGTGTGAAGTAGACGATTTAGCAGCAGTAGAAGCTGCAATTGCTAAACATTTGTATACAATAGAAACAGAATTAGTAAAAGAATCAGAAATTTATCGTGTACGGCGACGGGTAGCCAATCGGTTTATATTTGGGAATGAAACACCAAGTGAGCGCTCCGGTTTGTATGGTTATTATCAATCTTTAATAGGCGACCTAGAAGCAGCATTTAATTATCCCCAATATATACAAGCGCAAAACACAAATAACTTAATCCAAGCTGCACAAAAATATCTTGACCCCAACGCTTATGGTGTAGTTGTGATCAAACCTGTTCAGTGAACAATTACAGCAGATTGCAGATCAGTGAAGTACAAAATCTAAATTGAAACCTAGAGAGTAAGGGGAACATCCCAAATGTGTAAGTTCATTGTCATCCTGTAGCTTGCTTCCCACAAGGTATGAAGCACAGCGCAATGTTAGCGAAGGGTGCCGGAGGCTCTAGCATGTACGAAATTCTTCACTTCACTCCATTCCCTATGGCTTACGCCACGCTTTGCTAACAGAATGACAATTTATGTATGATATTTTTGCAAAATTGGGATGCTCCCGAGAGTAAGAGACTTTTACTCCTGACTCCTGCTGTATAATTTATCAGTTATCAATGGTTTAATAATATTAAATGTTAACTGATATCTGAATATGTGGATTGAAATTGACGCTCATATTAGCCAGGTGACAGGAGAAGAATTCCACTCTTCACAACGGCTATCTGTAATTGGTGGCTGTATTAATCAAGGTTATGCACTCAGTGATGGCAAAACAACCTATTTTGTGAAACTTAACCAAGCCTCTCAAGAAGAGATGTTTGCAGCAGAAATGCTGGGTTTACAGCAAATGTACAACACAAATACTATCCGCGTTCCTCAACCTCTATGTTGGGGAACTACAGTTAATTCTAGTTATATAGTATTGGAATGGCTAGAAATGGCCAATGGTAATAGGAAATCTTGGCAAAAAATGGGGCGTAACTTAGCAGCAATGCACAAAATCAGCAGTAACCGAGGTTTCGGCTGGAACATGAATAATACTATCGGTTCTACCCCCCAAATTAATACTTGGAAATCCGACTGGATAGAATTTTACATTCAACATCGCTTAAGTTATCAATTTCAGTTAGCAAAGCGAAAAGGAGAGAATTTTGCTTTACAAGATAAGTTATTAGCGGCTATTCCCGAATTATTAGCAAATTATCAAGTAAAACCTTCCTTAGTGCATGGTGATTTATGGGGAGGAAATGCAAGTTTCACCGTTGATTATGAACCCGTAATTTTTGATCCAGCGACTTATTTTGGTGATAGAGAAGTCGATATTGCCATGACAGAGTTATTTGGTGGTTTCCCACCAAGTTTTTATGAAGGATATCAAGAGGTATTTCCTTTAGCTGAGGGTTATGAAAAACGTAAGACCCTTTACAATCTATACCCTATTTTGAATCATCTTAATTTATTTAGTGGTGGTTATGCTTCCCAAGCTAATCAAATGATTGAGCAAATTTTCAGAATGTATGAATAGGATTAACACAAGTCTCACACTCAATATTTCTTAACTTCTCGAGTTATAAAATGTGAAATGAAACACTATCAATTACAAACCAACATCTTACCTAATTATTACCTTAATCACCTGTGGGGAGAAATTAATGCTAGTCCTTACTTTACTATCAACAACCTCAACCGTGATTTTATCAATACCAAAGGCTTTTCCGTAGTTTTTCAGCGTCAAGGGCTAACAACAGTTGAAGAAAAATTTCCCTTTTTTAAACCTTATCTAGATTTAGCACTTCAGCCTAATTGTAATGCTTTTTATCTCAATCCTTTGCTATTAAAAGAAGGTTCTCGTGTAGATCCACACATAGATCGTTCCTTGCGTTCTTACTGCAAAACCATTGAACTACCTCACCTTGTCAGTGTTCTCTATGTGCGTGTACCAGAAAACATGGAAGGGGGAGAATTGGTGCTAAAATCGCCTAAACGCCAAGTTGGACAAGTTAAACCTCAAACCAACTCCTTGGTTTACTTTCAAGGTGATTTAACCCATTCAGTTAACGCAGTCAGAACCAGCGGATATCGCTTAAGTTTGGTTTGTGAACAGTATAATTTAAGTGGGTATGAACTTGAAGAAATACCGGAATTTACCTTAGAATCAAGAGCTACTCAATCTGCAACTAAAAAACGAAAATATGGCTACTAAATATAGTAAATATATTGCATCTTGCCATTCCTAAAAACCATGTTGCTAAACAACGGCTATCGAATAATCCGTAGTCTTGGATGAGGTGGGTTTGGTGAAACATTGCTTGCTCAAGATACCAATATGCCATCACACCGTCTTTGTGTGGTAAAACAGCTAAAACCAATTCAAAATAATCCTCAGATTTACCAAATAGTATAAGAGCGATTCCAACTAGAAGCAGCTATTTTAGAAGCACTGGGTGGGACCTATGAACAAGTTCCTACTCTATATGCTTACTTCTCTATTAGTGGAGAATTCTACTTAGTTCAGGAGTGGATAGAAGGGGATACTTTAACAGCAAAAATTCAAGAATATGGATTATTTACTCAAAGGGCAATTGAGGAATTATTAATTAATATATTGCCTAAGGAAGGCCAGTTTATTCCAGTGATTTATAATTACTAGTCAGGAAGAAGGGGCGACAGTTAACTTATACAGTGATTATCCCTAGCCTAGGATAAGAAATCGCACCAAAGATAAATTTGCTGAAGAAGCTTTTACTTACTTGAGAGAACACCATGAAGATAAGGAATTTTATCGGATTGAGAAAAATAGTGATCGCTCCCGTTGGAGATATGCCTAAACAGTGATTATGGAAACTAGCTGTGTAGCAATATTGATCGATCCGTCCCTTAATGGAATGGAATCATAACGCCATCATGAAGGAGGGAGGAAAAGCATTAGGACAGCTAGTAGGTGCAAAGCTGATTTCTGCCAAATCGTAAATCACTAGGAAACATCCCATCACTACATCGTCCAAGTATCTGGTATACATTGGGAAGGGATCTCGCGTGTAACGTTTCATGACAACAAAACTTTTAAACAACCGCTATCAAGTTATCCAATTACTCGGTGCAGGTGGCTTTGGGGAAACCTCTCTTGCAGAAGATACCCATTTACCTTCTCGTCGTCGCTTTCTTATCAAAGAACTCAAGCCGATTAACAATGATCCAGAAACTTCTCAAATAATTCAACAACGGTTTGAAAGAGAAGCGGCTATTTTGGAAAATTTGGGAGAAACTAGTGATCAAATTCCCAAACTTTACGCTTATTTCCCAGAAAATGGCAAATTTTACCTTGTCCAAGAATGGATTGAAGGTCAAACGCTCACCAATATTATCCAATCAAAAGGCAAATTAAACGAAACGATTGTTCGAGAAATTCTTTTAAGTTTGCTATCAGTTTTAGATTATGTTCACAGCAAAGGTATCATTCATCGAGATATAAAACCAGATAATATAATCCTTCGCTCCCAAGATAATAAACCAGTTCTAATTGATTTCGGTGCTGTTAAAGAAACTATCCGTACAGTCATCAATCCTTCAGGAAATCCCCTACAATCCATAGTCATAGGTACACCAGGGTATATGCCCAGTGAGCAAGCCATCGGTCGTCCAGTGTATGCTACTGATATCTATAGTTTAGGCTTGACGGCAATTTATCTGCTCACAGGTAAACAACCCCAAGACTTAGAAACTCATCCCCAAACTGGTCAAGTACTTTGGCAACAATACGCTGCTGGTATATCACCAGAAATGGTACAGATACTTACTCAAGCTATTGAACCACGTCCGAGCGATCGCTACACCACAGCCAGTAAAATGCTCTATGATTTAAAATCTCGTCATAATACTGATCATAATAATTATATTTCTTCCCGTGCTCAGACTACCCGCGCCACAATTGGTCTTAGCCCCCCTCCTCCTACCAGCCAAACAACCCAGCCAATCTATTCACCTGCAAGAACTCCTGTTATCAGAGAAGTTAACAATCCTGCAAACGGGCAAAAAACCGCTGTAATTGTTGGTAGTTTGCTGGTGAGTAGTTTGATTATTGCAGTTGGAATATCCAACCGTCAGCCACAACCTTCAGCCCCAGTCGCTACTAACTCCACAGTCACAACAGAAACCCAGACTCCCACTGTTGTACTTACAAATTCCCCAGTTGCTAAGGAGGTTTCCCCAACACCAGTAATTACACCAACTCCTTCTACAGAACAGCAACTCATTTCTAATCCCTTACCAAAAACTAATTCTGCACAGGTATTAACACCACCACCAGTGGATGAACCCGTAATTCAAGATACTCCCACTCCCACAGTCAGATCAACACCCGAAGTAGAAATACAACAACAGCAATCTCAGCCAGTTGTAGTTCCCACAGCCGAGGTATTTTCAGATTCCCAGAAAAAACTAGGTAAGCAAAGAAAAGAATTACCTGAACAGTTAGCCACCAACATCAGGCAAAGTGTACCAGCATTTCCCACAGGGACATCCAGAAATAGTGTAGAAGCAGCACTGGGGAAACCAAAAAAAGATTTAAGGGGACTATGGTCGAATACCCGTGCTATCACTTATAAAGTAGTACCAAATCAAATTGATTTAGGCTACTTGTTTGACCATGACACTGGTAGAATCAGGCAAACCGAAGCGGCTTTTGCTTCATCAGTAGATAATCAAGTTATGCAAACAACCTTAAATGGTTTATTAGCTGGACAAGCCACAGCAGAAATTAAACAAGGACTCCAACAAATTCAACAGCGTCAGATAGATAATTTTAAATTTACGAAGGGTTCTGTGAAAGGTCAAATAGTGCGGCAAAATTGTGATTTCATCTACATCAGTATTTGGGATGCAGATTTACATGATTTTGTGAATCCGTCAGACGGTAAACAATGTTAAACAAGTCAAAAATAAACACCAAAAAAGGAGTCTTTTTTAGACTCCTTAATTAACTAATTAATCATTCCTAATTCCTAATCACTGAATAGTGCTAAGAATTAGCAATTACGAATTACTTAATAACTACAGTACCACCAGCTTCAGCGATGCGCTTCTTGATGTCTTCAGCAGCCTCTTTAGTAATACCTTCTTTAACTGGCTTAGGAGCAGCTTCTACTAAGTCTTTAGCTTCTTTCAGACCTAAACCTGTGATTTCACGGACAATCTTCAGAACTGCAATTTTCTTATCAGCAGGTACAGCTTCAAGAATTGCATCAAATTCGGTCTTTTCTTCTACAACTTCAGCAGCAGGAGCACCAGGAGGCGCCATCATCATCATACCACCAGCAGGTGCAGCAGCACTTACACCAAAAGCTTCTTCAATTTGCTTAACTAGTTCAGAAGCTTCCAACAAGGTCAAAGATTTCAATTGTTCTAAAATTTGATCGGTTGCAGCAGACATGGATATACTCCTAAAAAATTTTGATTTGTTTTCTGTCAGTTTTCATTAGTCATTAGTTATTAGTTTTTACTAACAGGGTTTAACTAATGAAAAATTTTTATTCAGTAGCAGTTTCAGTGCTATCGCCATTTTCTTTATCAGCAACAGCCTGAACAGCGCGAGCCAAGGAACTGGGAACTTCGTTGATACCCACAGCAAGTTTAGTAGCCAAAGCGTTGATAGATCCAGCAATTTGCGCCATAAGTTGTTCCTTAGATGGCAAGTCTCCTAAAGCCTTGACATCTGCTTCTTTCAGCAGGCGACCGTCCATAACACCGCCACGAAGTTCTGTCTTCTTGGAGGTTTTTTGGAATTCTTGGTAAGCCTTAATTGCTGAAGAGAAATCTTCTTTAACTAGCAAAAAGGCAGACGAACCTTTTAGTAGTTCTGACAAAGGTTGCCATTTTTCATCTTCCTGAATGGCGATACCCATAAAGGTGTTTTTAGCCACCTTACAAACAGTGCCACTAGGACGTAAACGCCGCCTTAAGTCCCTGATTTCTGCAACTGTTAGACCTTGGTAATCAATTACCAGTGCTAAAGTTGACTCGCTCAAAGTTCCTTTGAGGTCAGCTACTATCTCTTTCTTGTTTTCTAACGTTCGACCCATTATGTTTTCACCTCCAAGGGCAAAATCTTATTCAGTTATCAGTTATCAGTTATCACTTTTAACTGTTCAATGTTTACAGTTCACTGACCTGCGGAAAACAATAAACCCCAGCTATCTTGGCCGGGGTTTCACAGAGGTACTTTTAATGCTGTCGTTCTCACATTGTTATTGAGCAAACTTCAGTCAGTTAAAATTAACCTCGGCAGGATCTTAAGCTGTTAGTACCTGCTGTCTCCGGCTTTGCTTATTTAATTTTGGATTTTGAATCTTGGATTTGAGATTAAAAGTTGATAATTAGGAGAAAATTCACTTCTCTATTTACCAACTCTCAATCTATAATCTAAAATTATGCAGCTTCAGTCAGTTGTAAATCTCTTAGGGCGCTGATGTCAATTTTAATTGAAGGACCCATGGTGGCAGAGACGTAGAATGTACGCCAGTAACGCCCTTTTGCTCCTGAAGGACGGTTACGATCAATTGTCTCTTGCAATGCTTTGAGGTTGATTAACAAATCTTCTGGCGAGAAGGATGCCTTACCAAACATAACATGGACAATACCAGTCCGATCAGCACGGAATTCCAACTTACCCGCTTTGAACTCTGCAATCGCACCACCAACATCAGTTGTCACTGTACCACCTTTGGGTGATGGCATCAAACCACGAGGACCAAGCAATTTACCAAGTTTTGCCACCATTGGCATAACATCAGGTGTCGCAATTAGCTTGTCAAAATCCATCATGCCTTTTTGAATTTGATCAATCAGTTCTTCTGAACCAGCTATGTCAGCACCTGCATTAGTGGCTTCTGTTACCTTTTCACCTCTAGCGATAACTGCCACACGCACTATTTGTCCTGTACCTTTAGGCAGTGCTACTGTTGTTCGCAACTGTTGATCTGTATACTTGGGGTCAATTCCTAGCCGGATATGAGCTTCTGCGGCTTCGGCGAATTTAGCCGTTGCTGTCTCTTTTAACATATCCAACGCTTCTAAGGGTGTATAATCCCGATCTTCTACCTTGTCTTGCAACGCCTGTAAACGGCGTGATATTTTCTTTCCCATTTTTTGCTCCTGGGGTGATCTCGAAGTTTCTCACCTCTCCCCCGATACAATTTTTTATTAGTCAGTTGTCAGTTGTTCAGTTGTCAGTTGTTATTTTTCATGTACTGTCACCTGTCACCTGTCACCTATTAATCTGTGATAGTAACACCCATGTTCTTAGCTGTTCCTGCCACAATATTCATTGCTGCGTCAATGTCGTTAGCATTGAGGTCAGGAAGTTTCGTTTGGGCGATTTCCTTTAATTGAGCTTTACTAATGCTCCCAACTTTCTTTTTGTTGGGTTCATTAGAGCCTCGTTCAATTTTCGCTGCCTTGCGAATCAAAACTGATGCTGGGGGTGTTTTAAGTACAAATGCAAAACTCCGGTCTTCAAAAACCGAAATTTCTACGGGTATCACCATTCCAGCTTGGTCTGCTGTTTTGGCGTTGTACTCTTTGCAGAACATCATGATGTTAACGCCGTGTTGACCCAATGCTGGGCCTACTGGCGGTGCTGGGTTGGCTTTTCCAGCATTCAGGGCCAGTTTAATGACCGCTACTACTTTCTTCGCCATTTGAATTTAGCTCTGTTTTTCTACCTGATTAAATTCCAATTCTACTGGTGTATCTCGTCCAAAAATCGAGAGCAGAGCTTTTAGCTTACTCCGTTCTGGCGAAACTTCAATCACCTCGCCTTCAAAGTCTTTAAATGGACCAGAAAGTACCATTATCTTATCACCTGTAGCCATATCAATTTTGACTACTGGCTCTTGTTCACTGGTTTGTTTGAATATACGTTCTACTTCTGAGTTGCTCAGGGGTACTGGTTTAACGTGACCCCGACCCTTGCCGGTACCACGTTTTTGTTCTGCTCCCACAAAGTTAATTACATGAGTAGTGTTGCGTACCACCTGCCAGGTGTCATCATTCAACATCATCCGCACGAGCACATAACCAGGAAAGACTTTCTCTTCCGAGGGCTGGCGCTTACCATCTTTACGGATTTTTACCGTTGGTGTGTGGGGGATTTCCACTTGAATGATTTTGTCAGCAACATCAAAGGTTTGGATGCGCTGCTCTAAGTTTGTCTTCACGCGCTTTTCACAACCAGAGGCTACTTGCACCGCATACCAGCGGGCTTCTTTTATCGCTGCTTCGAGTGCTTCCTCTGACTGTAAAGCATCCCGTGGTTCGTCTGTTGCAGAAGTCATCAGAATACCTGTTTTGCTGCCCAAGCAAACAATCCATCGACCAAATATATCAAAGATGCGGAGAGTGTCACCATTAATAACACAGCTGCTGATTCGCTCACCAACTGCTTACGACTGGGCCATACCACTTTTTCAAGTTCTTCTTTTGTTCCTTGGAAGAAATTGTTTAAGCTAAACCCATTTCCGGTTTCTGGCATTTCTGCTTCGTTTTTTTTGGCCACGGTCGTTATACTCCCCGTTTCTTACATACCTACAGTTCATAATGCCATACCAAAATATGGACATTATATTTTGTACGGATGATTAATTAATCATCCCTTCTGAGTAAGGCTTTCGCAATGCTAAACCTTCTCACAGGCTAACTGATCGCCTATACTATCCCTAATCCTATTTTGGGGGACACTGGGACTACATTTACCCTTATCCTTTAAGACTGTTTATTATCAACCATGTTTTCTTGCTCTTATACGTAAGTTTAAGTTTTTTTATAGCGAGTAACGCTTCTTTCTTGTAGTAGCAGGACTTTCACCCTTTGGTTTGATAGTCAGTCTTATCTTTGGATGTTGAGGATAAAAGTATTAAATAATTTGAACACCTTGTTATTTTGCACCAAGGTTTACAGGTTTAACCTAATGGTATGGAAACAAGAAAGCTGCAAGTAAAAAATAATTAGACCCGAAATAATCAAATATAGCTGCTAAAATAATAGCAGCAGTGCGTTTTTTTTCGGGCTATATTTTTTGCTTTTGAGCGCGCCCTGGAGGACTTGAACCCCCGACATCAGGTTTTGGAGACCTGCGTTCTACCAACTGAACTAAGAGCGCACAAGCTGTCTTTGTTTCAGTGATTGCGCTGAACTTTTTTAGTCTAGCACAACTTCTTTGTGATTGTAATTTAATTTTTCAGAAAAAGCAAATTAGCGGCAAATGCCGCTTATAGATTGAAATTCCTCTCCTGCTAGGACACAGTGAATCACAGGGCGCGGTCAAACCGTTGCTTAATCCGGGTGGCCTTACCGACGCGATCGCGCAAATAATATAGTTTAGCGCGTCTTACTCTACCACGACGCAAGACTTTGATGTTGTCAATACGAGGAGAGTGCAACAAAAATACACGCTCAACGCCAACACCTTGAAAAACGCGACGGACGGTGATTGTTTCATTGATTCCACCATTGCGTTTAGCGATTACCACTCCTTCATAGGGTTGGACGCGGAATTTTTCCCCTTCCTTAATTTTGACTCCTACCCGTACTGTATCACCTACATAAATGACAGGTAGGTCAGATTTGATGTGTTCCGCTTCTATGGAACGGATAATCTCTTGAGCGTTCATAATCTTTTGATTTCCTGAAAAAAACCCACGATCACCAATAATAAATCCATAACTGCCTGAGAGTCCAGAGATTTAAGATTGTTGATTTTTCTTCTGGTGTGTGTAACCACTTAAAGATTCTTGCTTTCTTCCACTATAGTTTTGCTACTTACTATGGTACAGATAAAAGTATGCATGAATCATCAAAGTATTAACAAAGTATTAACTGTGTATTAGCCTAGAATCTAGGGTTTGAGCCCATTACTCTGAGATGCTTGACTATCCTGCCCTACGTACCCTGCGGAAAGCAAGCTACAGCATGACCTTTCAAACATTCTCTTATCAGTTTTTGAATTTATTAAATTTATTGATGCTGGATGTGATTTTAATTGCCATATCCTTTGTAAAAAATGTAAGAATTCAGCTATCAGCAGTCAACTTTTTCAGGCTAACGCCAAAAATACCTACCTATTTGATAATTAACCAATCTCTCAAACATTCTGACTACTGACTCCTTACTCCTGATTTCTTACTAAGAAATAGTACATTGAATTAAAGAATTAAATAGGGCTGATTATTTTTAATAGACCTACTGCAAAATTAATTTTATGTTATAATGAGGGTTTGTCTTTGTTCTAGCCAACAGTTAGAGTGACACGGTGATGTTTGAATTAGGGAGCCCAAAGAACACCAAAAATACATAAAATCTAAAGATCCCTATCATACCACAGAAACAATTTCCCAGTAGGTCTAATGTAGTCGAGAGAATGAAATCCAATAACAATATACTTCTCAAGGAACAGAGAAAATATAATAACGCTGTATATGATATAGCAGAAATAGAAATTTCCATCACATACAACTTATGAATAAGGCACATGATACCTAATCAGTTCTATAAGTTGGAAGTAGTCAAGGCTAATGGAAAAATCGTGGATAAAATACTCATTTTTTTTAATTAATCTGTCACTTCAATAACAGATTAGTTGCTCACTTCTCTTCAGTTACATTTCTTGCTTTCTAAATTGGTAGAAGTAATTGTAAAAATTTAACACCTATTTTCAAGATGATGCGAATAATACATATATTGAACCATGTTCAAGAAATTGGAAATGGAATTGTCAACGTAGCCATAGATTTAGCCTGTTTACAGGCCAAGACTGGTGATGATGTAGCAGTAATATCTGGTGGGGGAGAATATGAAATGTTATTGGATAAATTTGGTGTTAAACACTACAAGATCAACCAAAATCGTCAGCCTATAAATATTCTACAAGCAGCATTATCTTTTCGGGAAATTATACGAAAATTTCAGCCTGATATTGTTCATGCCCACATGATGACTGGAATAGTTCTAGCTAGTATGTTGAGATTTAGAAACAAGTATGCCTTAGTTTCCACAGTACACAATGAATTTCAGCGTGCTAGTTTATTGATGGGTTTGGCAGATAGGGTAATTGCTGTTAGTAAAGCCGTGCAAATTTCGATGATGCAACGTGGCATACCAGAGAATAAATTACGGGTAGTACGGAATGGTACTTTGGGCAGTCCCCGCACAAGGCAAATATCGGATTATCAACCTTTAAAATTACAACAACCTGCGATCACCACTGTAGCAGGTATGTATAAACGTAAAGGTATAAATGAGTTAATTACTGCTTTTGAAAAAATTGCTTTAGACTTTCCCACAGCACATCTTTATTTAGTGGGAGATGGACCAGATAGAGAGATATTTAAAGAACAAGCAAAATCAACTGGTGTAGGCGATCAGATTCACTTTGAGGGTTTTCAAACAGAGCCTCAACGTTATTTATTAGCTTGTGATATTTTCGTTCTGGCTTCTCATAGAGATCCATGTCCCTTAGTAATTTCCGAAGCAAGGGAGGCTGGTACTGCTATTATTGCTACAGAAATAGACGGTATCCCAGAAGCTTTGGACAATGGACAAGCTGGGGTTTTAGTACCAGCTAAAGATAGTCAAGCTTTAGCTGAAGCATTAGTAAATTTATTAAGTAATCCAGACAAATTGCAAGGTTGGAAACATCGCGCACAGGAAAATTTAGAATTGCTTAATGTTGTCCGTGTGTATGAGGAAACTTTAGCAGTGTATCAAGAATTAGTTAATTGAATTGGTAAGAATTAGTGATTAATTATCAATAGGTATTTTTCGCGTTAGGCTGAAAAAGCTGACTGCTGATAGCTGAATTCTTACTTAAATTGAGATCCCGTGCTTCTTAAAGAAATGAGGGATCTTGTTTCTAAATTTCTAAATTATGCTTTGTTTAAATTTCTCTTCCAGATTTTGATAAATACAGGTTTTGCCCAACGTCCAGTAATTAAATCATGGAGCAGAGTATAAAAACAGGGGATAATAAATAGAGTAAGCATTGTTGCTAAAAACAACCCAGAAAATACAACTACACCCAAAGGTTGAAGAAACTCTGAACCTTCACCAATTCCTAAAGCCAGGGGAAACATACCCAAAACTGTGGTAATTGTTGTCATGAAAATAGGGCGTAAACGTTGAGGTGCTGCTTTTAAAATGGCGGTGCGACGGTCAATTCTTTCTCGTTCTCGAATTTGATTTGCTAACTCCACCATAATAATGGCGTTATTAACCACAATACCTACTAACAAAACTGCACCGACAACGACAGTAGCACCAATAGCAGTTCCGGTGATATAAAGCCCAAAAATACCTCCTGCTAATGCCAGAGGAATGGTCAACAGAATTACTAAAGGATCAATGAGGGAATTATATTGTACAGCCATCACCACAAAGACTAAAAAGATTGCTAAACCTCCCAACAGTTGTATTGATTTTTGTAGTTCTTGATTAGATTCCGCCGTTGCACTGGGTAAAAGACTGACACCTTGAGGGAAATTTGCATTTTTGAGAACTAGATCAACTTGATCTAATGCTTGACTAAGACTTGCTCCTTCTGCCAAATTACCAGCTATTAAAAAGACCTGACGCTGATTAATCCGTTGAATTTCTCCTGGTGCTTTACCTTCGGCAATTGTCGCTACATCACTCAAGCGAATTTGTTGATTACCTTCTACAAATAAAGGTAATCTCTCTAACTGGGAAGTTGTTTGTATTGAAGCTTCATTTAACTCAACTCGCACATCTACCAAACGGTTATTGCGTTGCAGTTGGGTGGGTACGCTACCTATAATGGCGGTCTGAATTGTTTCCCCAATATCTTTAGTATTTAAACCGACATTAGCGACTCGTTCCCAGTCAGGTAAAATCTGGATTTCTGGTTGAGTTACATCTGCATCAGGACGGAATCTAACTGAGGTAACTTTTTCTTCTAAAGTTTTTAATAAAGCATGACCTGCTTTCTCTAAAGTGTCTGAGTTATTTCCTTGGAGAATTATGTCAACGTCAGCACCGCGAGTAGGAGAGTTGTTAAAAATTAAACCCCGCACTTGACCAGGGGCTAAACCGAGGCGAATATCTACTAGGTTTAGCTTAGTAAATTCTTTGGTGACACGCTCAACATAAGTCTCTATATCTGTTTTTGGTTTGAGGGTAATGGTGCTGGAACTTCGCAGGGGATTAGCAGTACTTTTGCTACCAAAGAGAAAACCACCTACTGTAGAGAAGGCATATTCTGTTTCTGGTTGCTGACGGAGAATGTGATCTACAGCCCTCATGACTTTTTGATTAGTTTCTAGAGGTGTACCGGGGGGAAATTGAGCTATTAAGCTAACTTGTCCGGTGTTGATGGGGGGGAGAATTTCTTGGGGAAGTTGAGGAGCCATCCACCAACTACCAGCACCTAATATGATAGTAGTGATCGCAATAGTTAATAACCGCCAGCGTAAGATCCTAGCTAACAAACCACCATATAATCTTGTAGTGGCTTCAAAACGGTGATTAAACTCGCGGAAAAACCAAAAATTACCTAGAGAACTAGAAACTGGTAAAGCTAACAGTCGAGATGTCAGCATGGGGACAACAGTAACAGCAATAAGAACTGAAGCTGCTACCGCAAAACTGATGGTGAGAATTAACTCATTAAAGAGTAATGAGATAAAACCACCAATCAGCAAAAATGGTAATACTGCTACCAAGTTTGTACTTGTAGAAGCTACTAAAGCTGATTCTACTTCTCGACTGCTTTGTTCTGCCTGTTGAATAATTAAGGCAGTTGGTAATTTTGATGTTTGATTTTGTAATTTTGATTGATTAATTCCCTCGGCAATATTTTCTAACATGACGATGGAATTATCAACGACAATTCCCACACCCAAGGCTAAACCACCCAAACTAAAAATATTCAGGGATAAACCGAATATTCCCATGAAAATAATAGCTGTTAAAAATGCTAGGGGAATAGCCAGAACAATAATTAAAGTTTGTCTTAGAGAACCTAGAAATAGAAAAACGGCTATAGCTGCTAAACCTGAACCGATCAATCCAGAAGAAGTAACATTAGCCAGAGAACTGCGGATAAGTATTGATTCATCTAAAGTAGATGTGAGGGTTGCTTCAGCAGGAATTACACCAGCTTCCTTAAGTTTTTCTAAACGTTTTTTTACACCATCAACAACATTTACAGTATTAGCATCTGGCTGTTTTTGAATACTGACTTTAACTGCTTCTTGACCATCCAGTAAGACATAAACCCGTTGTTGTTCTGAACCATCAATAACTTGGGCAAAGTCACGCAAATAAACACGATTTTTAAGATTAGAATTATGTTCAGATACTTCAAAAGAAATATTGTTAATTTCCTCAGCATTCTGGAAGCGTCCCATGGTGCGGATTAAAGGTTCAGAATTTGGACCTAGAATCCTTCCTCCAGAAATATCTTGGTTACGGTCTTGCAGTTGATTTAACACATCTGTCAAACCAACACCAATAGATTGGAGACGATCTAAATCAACATTTACCCTAACTTCTTCCTTAACTCCTCCTGATACATCTACTATTGCTACTCCTGGTACTACACCCAATTCACGAGCTAATTCTTCTTCTGCAAAAACCCGCAAGTCAACAGCTTTGAGAGTAGGTGAAGTAAGTGCGAATTCATAAACAGGTGATTGGGAAGGATCTACTTTAAATAAACGTGGTTCTGTAATAGTGTCTGGTAATCTGTTTCTGGATCGGTTAAAGGTTGCTGTAGCATCATTTAAGGCTTGGTCAATATTTCCTCCTGGTTGAAAATACAAATCTAAACTCACTTGTCCTTCACGAGTGCGGGAAAAAACTTGAATTACACCTTCTGTTGCAGAAAAAGCTTCTTCTAGAGGTTTTGTAACTTCATTAATTGCTACTTCTGGAGAAATTCCTGGTGCGTCTATCCTCACACCAATTCGGGGATAAGTAATAGATGGAAGTAAATCCACGGGTAAACGAATAATGAAAAATACACCCATAACAATTACAGCCAAGGTCAGCATGAGAGTACCGATATGCTGACGGATAGAAATAGCGCTGATACTAAAGCCGTTGTTGTTTGTTATTTGCATCTTTACCAATTCAAAATTCAAACTGTATATTATGAATCAGCTCTTGCTTAACAGCACCTAAAAATTCTTTTTTTGTGTTCTTTGTGGTTCTTTCAAATCTTTTTCCGACAAAATTGATAACTTGACAACTTCATTTTCTTTTAAAGGTTTACTACTACGCACAACATAACTTTCTCCGGGTTGTAAGCCAGAGAGAATTTCTACACTACCGTTACCTTTTTTCCCTAAAGTTACAGATTTTTCTTTTACTTTGGCTTTACCGTCGGTTTCTTGAAGGATAAATATCGTACCTGTGGTATTTTCTGGTTTTATTTGTTGATCTGTTACATTAATTGCTGTTTGTGATACTACGACTCGCTGTGGTGTTTGGGTCGTAAAATTGACTCGTGCTAGTAGTCCGCTACCAATTTTTCCGCCACTATTGGGAATGACTACTTCTATAGGTATTACCCTGGCTGTGCTATCAGCAGTTGGAGAAATACGCGCTACTCTACCAATGATGGTTTGATCTGGGAAGGCATCTAAACGCACTTGTACAGATTGCCCGACCTGTATTTTTGCTAGTTCTAATTCGGAAACTTGGACTACTACTTTAATCCGACTCAAGTCAGCAATTTTTAAGACTTCGCTTCCTGGTTGTAGAAGATTACCAGGTTCTGTGACTTTTTCTGTGACTACGCCGGTGATGGGGGAGATTAAGCGGGAATAGGAACGACGTTCTTTGGCGGCTTTAACTACTGCTTGCTGGGCAAATACTCTACCTTGGGCGGCGGCTACAGCTTGTTTTTCTGTACGGACTTGTTCAATGGTGGCTTGTAGGGCTTTTTGGACTGTTTGGGCTTTGGTGTTGGCTTGTTGGGCTGCTTGTTCGGAAATTACTCCCGCTTTGAATAATTGTTGTTGTCTTTGGGAGTCTGCTTGGGCTTGGATGACTTCTAATCTGGCTTTTTCGACTTCTGCTTGAGCATTACTTACTTGTGTCATCGCCCTAGCGACTTCTGATTGACTGGTTGCTAGTTCTGCTTCTGCTTGCTGTGATGCCGTCATCAGTAGAACGTCGTCTAACTGGCTAATAATTTGTCCACGGTTGACTGTATCTCCAACATCTAAATTGAGGGCGATTAGTCTTCCTTCTACTTGTGATCGCACAGAAACTGTCCTAAATGGGGTGGTGTTACCGATATAACCTGGTGGAGGACGTAATAAGTTAGTTCGGGCGATCGCTACATCTACAGATGCTTCACTATTTCCTCTTTCTCTCCCACCAGGTCGCCTCAATTGGGCTGCGGCTGATTCTTTTGGTAATGAACCACAACTTGCTGTTAGTAATGCCAGTAACAGCATACAGAACATTAATAAACTATAGTTATTGATAACTGCTTTGGTAACTATAGGAGTTGATATTTTCACCTGTTTTTGTGACTTATTTGTGTCCAAAACCATGAACTTTTCTCCAATTGGGCAGTATTTGCACTCAAACAGCTTTTCCTTCCCAATTGATTGGGAATAGGTATGAATTAAGAAAAAAATAACGTCATCGTTTCTTCAACTATTTATGTATTCCTCATCACTTTTTTTGGCTTGTTCACACTGGCAGAATTATCACCATATCCACAGGATATAAATGTGTGTAATTGCTGATAGTCTCAAAGATTATAAAGTTAGTATAAAGATTATGCCAACAATAGGTAATAGGTAATAGGTCATGACTTAGCTGCTAAAAATTAATTAGGTTTTTACGGGAAATTTGTCAGTTAAAGGGTTATTGAGACTGGAATTCTTGAGGACTTTGTGTATATATTAAGAATATTAAATAAATATTGCTTTCGTAATCACCATAGAGTACTGACGGAAGTCACTAAAGCAACAATTCACATTAAGTGAGGAAGGTAACAAGTGACATCACTGCTGAAAATTGTCCAAACTGCCGATGAACAAATGATTGCAGAGTTTTTTCAAGCATCTGTAGGACAATGGCGTTCTGAACGGCGCTATTATACCCTACCACAAGGCAAAATTAAGGAAATCGTAAGTACTATTACCATCAAATTTTTGGCACAGGGAGATGATGAATTGCAACAACTGGCTCACTTACACGAGTTGTCAGATTTAGGAAGTTTGACTTGTGGTGCAAAAGTCAGTTGGGAAAGTACCGATTTACACAACGCGATAAAAGAAGCCATCGGTATGACAATTTTTGGTGTTTTGGGAAATATTTTGTATCGCGATCGCGGTTTTGCTACTACCAAACCTGTAACAGCTCAATATAATTTCCCGCATCCCAAAACCCTGTGCTTGCGAACGGAATACAACAATTCAGTATTTGAGGAAGAAATTAAGCTCATTGGTGATAAATACCGCACCAGACAAAGTATTATTTCCCGTGCTGGCGAACAGTTAATGATTGGTCAATATTTGGAAAAGCGCATTCAAGCTGAAACGAGTCCCTTAATGTGATAACCTTGCGTCCAGCCTGTGTACATCCGTCAGCTATCAGCTTGAAATACTAGCCAGCACTAATATTTCTAGGGCTGGCAAAATTTTCTATAAAAATTTCGTAAAATCCTCTCCCAAAAACCTGGTTTGTATGTCATCATTAGGGAGAGAATTAATTCGGCGATTAGTGATTTTGTTGTTAGTATTGACAGGCTTTTTACTTGTGGTATTTACAGACTGCTCTCCGAAATCTAAATCTCTACAAACTCGTGATTTTGGAGACATTATATGTCAGTTTACGTAGGCAATCTTTCTTACGAAGTTACACAGGACGCTTTGACACAGGTTTTTGCAGAATACGGTTCTGTAAAGCGTGTTCAAATTCCCACTGACCGGGAAACCGGCCGTGTACGTGGCTTCGCTTTTGTAGAAATGAGTTCTGATGCAGAAGAAACCGCGGCCATTGAAGCCCTTGATGGTGCTGAATGGATGGGTCGTGATTTGAAAGTTAACAAAGCCAAGCCCAAAGAAGACCGTGGTGGCGGTGGTGGTTATGGAGGCGGCGGCGGTGGTCGTGGCGGTTACGGTGGTGGCGGTGGCGGCGGTAGTCGCAATCGTTACTAAGTTTCCCCTGAATAGCTAGTTTCCATTGAATAGCTAGTTTCGATTAAATAGAAGCAACCCATTCCGACTGCGGGGTGCGTTGCTTTTTAGTATTTTGGTTTTTCATTTTATAGCTGTAGTTAAAATCCTAGTAGAACGTCTTCTCCAGAAAGTAGTGTAGGAAGGGGAGCAAGGCGATTTTGTCAGGTGGGGCAAAAAGTAAGTGTGCCATCGATCACTAAAAACCCAAAACAGGCATCGGTAAAAATCATTTACCGTACAATTAAAATATTGTATACATACAAGTTGTCAATTTAAGAATGAAGGTAAACAGTAAATTTCGGTTAAAAGAAAATGCGGAAATTATGTTACATCTTCCTTGTCAATGGATAGCTGGAAGTTGGCATAATTTCTGTAATTCCATTTTTACCTCT
>ERZ1034427.4-NODE-4-length-49816-cov-32.469243_pt1 | contig 49816 bp, 40 predicted proteins | sample MGYA00520607_ERZ1034427 | MGnify/ENA primary metagenome ERZ1034427 (study PRJEB33736, sample SAMEA104288489) | Azolla caroliniana | place: Brazil | collected 1987 | study: EMG produced TPA metagenomics assembly of the PRJEB19522 data set (Is there foul play in the... | reverse complement strand
CCTGTTTTGGGTTTAGTGAGCGCACACTTTTTGCCCCACCTCACAAAATCGCCTTGCTCCCGAAGAAAACTCGTTCTTCAGGAAGAAATACTATGAGTACAGTAAATCTACTGACAAACTTATCAATGGCTACAGCAGGGGCGAAAGTAAGAGCACTGAGTGTAGCAGTAAATGCTCAAGCTGCGACGATTACTCTTTTAGAGGAAAATTTTAACACCGAGAATAATGGTTCTGGCGTATTAAATTATGGTAGCTTTACTAAGTTCGATGTCATAGATAGATGGGACAGTGGATATAATAGGTAATGGATATTCAAACTTCTTACCTGGTAATGGACTATACTTAGATGCAGACGGTTCAACATCCAATGCTGGTAAGCTCTCATCTAAATCCATCTTTGTGTTTGGTGCAGGTGACTTAGTGAATCTTTTATTTAAACTAGCTGGAGACCAACGAAATAATGGAAATAACTCGGTGATTGTATCTCTGGGTAGCTTGTTTAACGAAAGTTTCATACTGCCACCAACCCAAGATTTTACTACTTTTCCCGACAGTTTTACGGTTGCTTCAGATACAAGTGCTAAACTAGCTTTTGAGGGAGTTGGTGAAGATAATATTGGATTGTTAATTGATGATGTCACCTTGACCAAATCAGTTCCCGAACCTGCTTCTCTCATTGTTATCTTCGGCTTAGGTGCTTTTGGTGTTACCTCTCTTGGCAAGCGCAAACAAGAAAAAGTTGCGGTTAAAGCGTAACCAGCAATAAATAAATTTACTCTTAAACTTAACTTCTGCTGTGTCACGGCTTAACTGACATGGTAGTTTTGCTTTTAAGTCTGTGACATTGCTTTTGAGCCCATAGCGGCAAAGTTGATTCCACACACCTGTCTTAATAATGAATTTATGGCGAAGAGAGGGGTCGTTAAGTGCTAACCTAAAAGATGATATTACTTGATCTCAGGTCTTAGACGACCGACTCTCAAACATAGCTTCAATCATTTAGGCGCAGCATGGTCACCACCGCAGAAAAAACAAACATAGGTTACATTACCCAAATCATTGGTCCAGTTGTAGACGTTAAGTTCCCCGGCGGTAAATTACCCCAAATCTACAACGCTTTGACCATCACAGGCACTAACGAAGCTGGACAAAGCATCAGCTTGACCGTTGAAGTACAGCAATTGCTAGGCGACAACCAAGTTAGAGCCGTGGCGATGAGTAGCACTGACGGATTAGTACGTGGTTTGGAAGCCGTTGATACTGGCGCTCCCATCACCGTACCCGTAGGTAAAGCTACTCTGGGTAGAATTTTCAACGTTTTGGGCAATCCTGTAGATAACCAAGGACCTGTAAACGCTGAAGCCAGACTACCCATCCACCGTGATGCTCCTAAATTCACAGAATTGGAAACCAAACCTTCTGTGTTTGAAACTGGGATTAAAGTTGTTGACTTGCTGACTCCCTACCGACGCGGCGGTAAAATTGGTCTGTTCGGCGGTGCTGGTGTTGGTAAAACCGTGATCATGATGGAATTGATAAACAACATTGCTACCCAACATGGTGGTGTGTCTGTATTCGCAGGTGTGGGTGAACGTACTCGTGAAGGTAATGACCTCTACAATGAAATGATTGAATCTGGGGTTATCAACAAAGACAACCTCAATGAATCTAAGATTGCTCTAGTTTACGGTCAAATGAACGAACCACCCGGAGCTAGAATGCGGGTTGGTTTGTCTGGTTTGACAATGGCTGAGTATTTCCGTGATGTGAACAAGCAAGACGTATTGCTGTTTGTTGACAACATTTTCCGGTTTGTACAAGCTGGTTCTGAAGTATCCGCACTATTGGGACGGATGCCTTCTGCGGTAGGATATCAGCCTACTCTGGGTACAGACGTTGGTGCATTGCAAGAACGGATTACTTCTACCACCGAAGGTTCTATTACTTCTATTCAAGCTGTATATGTACCTGCGGATGACTTGACTGACCCCGCACCTGCAACTACCTTTGCTCACTTGGATGGTACAACAGTATTATCTCGTGGTTTGGCAGCTAAGGGTATCTACCCAGCGGTTGATCCTCTGGGTTCTACTTCCACCATGCTACAGCCAAACATTGTTGGTGATGAACACTACAACACTGCTCGCAGTGTACAATCAACTCTACAACGTTACAAAGAACTACAAGACATCATCGCTATTCTGGGTTTAGATGAATTGTCTGAAGAAGACCGTCTGATTGTAGCACGGGCGCGGAAAGTTGAGCGTTTCTTGTCTCAGCCTTTCTTCGTAGCTGAAGTATTTACTGGTTCTCCTGGTAAGTATGTGAAGTTGGAAGACACCATCAAAGGTTTCCAGAAGATTCTCTCCGGTGAGTTGGATGCTTTACCAGAGCAGGCTTTCTACTTGGTAGGCGATATTAACGAAGCAATCGCAAAAGCTGAAAAGCTCAAAGGTTAATAGGTAATGGGTAATGGGTAATGGGTAATGGGTAAGAAATTCCTGCCAGTTACCAATTACCAATCATAAGTAGAAACTAAGAATATGACACTAACCGTTCGTGTAGTTTCCCCAGATAAAACTGTCTGGGATGCTCAAGCTGATGAAGTAATTCTTCCCAGCACAACTGGTCAGTTGGGTATCCTGACTGGACACGCACCAATGTTATCTGCCTTAGATACAGGTGTAATGCGTGTTCGTGCTACCAAAAATTCCAATTGGCAAGCGATAGCACTTCTAGGTGGTTTTGCAGAAGTTGAAGAAGATGAAGTTACCATTCTTGTTAATGGTGCTGAATATGGCGATGCTATTAATTTAGAAGAAGCCCGTCAGGCTTACAACGAATCACAAACCAAGTTGAACCAAGTTGCCGCAGGGGATAGACAAGCTCAAATCCAAGCAAATCAAGCCTTTAAACGCGCCCGTGCCCGTTTTCAAGCTGCTGGTGGTATGGTTTAAACCTGTATTGGTAATTTAATCATTTCATTTAAAATTGCATGGTGGTTATAACCACCATGCAAATTTTTATGGTTTTTTAACCAGGGGTTTCATAAAAAACCTCACGGGAGTTTTTCCTGCCTGTTCGGTAGCATCCTTTTAGAATCCCCTAGCCTTTAGGCTAGGGGAGAATCAAATCAGGCGATTGTATTTCTGCTGCTGCACGTCCAACAGCTGACGCTAACAACTGGACAAGATATACAACTTCTACTTGATTTTGGAACAAGACTCCGTATACCTTAATATTCTGGAATCCTATTGCCTCTTGCCTTTTGCCCCCTGTCTAAGCAAGTAATTATGCCTTACGCCACGGAAGCTATTAGGAATCAAACCGGATTCCTATATTACTCCTATTTGTTGTTGAGTTAACTATTTTTTCCAGTAGTAGAAAGTCCTTCAACTATTAATGAAGGAGTATAACAAGCACCATTCCAATCTGCATCTCCACCCAGTTTGACTATTTGTTTAAGGGCTGTGTAAACATTACCGACGACCATTGTATCTTTAACTCTGCCAATTATTTGCCCTTTTTTTACCCGATAGCCCAAATCAATGTTGATGGAAAAGTCACCAGAAATTCCGCCACTTTCTCCTAATATTTGATCCACAATTAAACCATCATCCATATCTTGAATTAATTCTTGTAAGGATGCGGTACCCGGTTGGATGAGGAAGTTAAATAAACCAGGGGTCGGATAACTACCCAAACCAGGACGAAAACCATTCCCTGTGCTACCAATTCCTAATTGTTGTCCGGTGGTGTGATCGCTATAAAAATTCCGTAAAATCCCGTTTTCAACAAATATCAAAGATTTTGTAGGATTGCCTTCATCATCAAAAGGACAACTATAAGGCCCAGCTTCAGGATCTTGGTAAAGAGTGAGAGTGGGTACAACAATTGGTTTACCTAACCTTTCTGCCCAAGGAGAAGCTTTTTCTAAGACTTGCTTACCATTTAAAGCAGCTTGTACAGTTCCCCACAGCATATCTGCCGCTTTGGAAGTGAATAAAATCGGAAGACGACCGCTAGGAGTATAAACGTTTTCTTGCGCCCAATTTAATCGCTGTAAAATTTGATGAGCGACTTTATCGGGGTTGAGTTCACCACGTTGAGTTTGTCCATCAGCAACGCTTAAAAAATCATCACCTCTAACCCATTCTGCGGACATATAGCAACTGAGAGTAGTGTCACTATAGTGACAATCTAAACCTTTGCTGTTGATTAACCTGGTATTTTCAACATCACATTCCCAGTCGCTATTACAGAGAACATCAGGATAGATATCACGAATCAGAGCGATCGCTTCTTTACCCCAGTTAATCAACATATCCACTGGTACAGCTTCCCCCAAATCTGGGTAAAATTCCAGAGATTTACTGACTAATTCTACTGGTTCAGGTTGATTTAATTGACTTAAATCGAGCGAGCGCTCTACCATCACCTGGGGATCTACAGAACCGTAAGCCACAGTCAGTCCGGGACGACCGTTTCTCCATAACCGCAGTGCAGTACCTTCAGATTGACTAGTTTCTAGTTGTTTAAGGCGGTTAGCCTCAAACAACACTGGACGAGAAAGCGATCGGGACTGATACACTTCCGCAGCCTCTGCGCCAGATTTTAAGGCAATTTCTAGCAGATCTTCCGCTAGTGTATCTTGTGACAAATTTGCAGAACCCATTTTCCTTGATGAATTGTGGATTTTGGATTGTAAAGCCTAGATAGACGCTGATCATTATCCCATCAGCTTGCCTCAACAGTTGTAAATTTCATGGAATTGGGCATGGGGCATAGGGTAATTGGTAAAACTCTTCACCCCATCATCCTAATCCCCAGTCCCCAATCCCTACAGACTCACCTCTTGTAACAGCCAAAAACCAGAAAAAGATTGAACTTGAGGATCAGACTGTACACCGATAAAATGTACTCCATTGGCTTTTTGCTTCGTTTCTTCAAAGCCTTGAGCTTCTTTGAGAAGTTGGGGAGTGCGGATATTTGCCAAGACCCAGCTTTCTGTTGCACCGGTTTCTAAAATTAATCTGTCACCTTTACTAGTATCAAATCGCAAATAAGCCATTTCTAAACCAGACATCCATCCAGCAATAGGTAAAGCCCTAGGTGAAAAAATCAAAATGCCAGGAATGCGAATTTCTGGTGATAATTGCGCCAATTCTAGGGGAAAAGCTTCACCAAAGGCAATTTCCCAATCTGGCATATCCACAAAATCCTTGGCTTCTAAAGTCACAAATGCCCATTGTTTGCCTTCCAAAGCATCTGGTAAACGCTGCGGTAAAGGTCTATCTAAACGGACTGAAGGATTAGCCTCCCCTTGATATCCTAGTTCTTGAGGATAAACTTCCTCCATACGTTGCTGTAGCCATTGGTTGAGAACCAATGCCCGCCGACTAGGTAAAGCCGGAATACCCGCATCCTGACAAGCCTTGGTAATCATATTATTCATTTGGCGACGGAAAAAGCGGATTTTGATTGGCGCTTCCCCGGCTTTATTTATCGCTTCCTCCAAGGCTGTCCGCAACCAAACCGAATTTACTTGAGTACTAGGGCAATATTGAGCATAGCGAAACAAGGAATCAGTTTTCGTGCGGATATCCACAGGACTTTCACACACTAAGATTTCCCAAACTTTTTTTTGATTTGCGTCCAAAATCGGACGGGAGTAAAAATCGAGTTCCCAAATACTGCCCATGTTATGCGGTGAAATCTGGCGAGTTGATATTTTGTTATGTTTTTACTCTACCAGTTCACTGCTTATCTGTTTAAACAGTCCTTTAACTTTTGAGCCAAAACCGAAACATGAGGTTCAGACATGATACTATCGTGATTCCCTGATATATCATGAATTTCCACGGACGCAGTTGCTAACTCCTCCCATTTTTCCATATGACGCGCATATTCTTCCATGTGATCAATTGCTCGAAAAAAGATTATTTTACCTGGATAAACTTGAGGACAATAACTCCTATAGGCACGAACGATTGCATCTCTAACTGCTAAATTGCGGAGGGCATGAGGTAAAGGTAGATTCCTCTTCACATAAAATTGATAGAGATTATCCTTAATCATATCCTGAATGCGTCGATTAATCTTTTCCCAAATCGCAATGATCTGCTGTTTAAATGTTAAATGACCAAAATAGCTGCGATTACGCTTAATAATATCCATTATAGATGAATAAGTACGAGACAGTGTTTTTATTGAAAAACAAGGATTTAAAACTGTATTGTCTGTAGGTATCATTTGCAGAGGATAGGCATCGAAAATAGTTAGTAATTCAACACTCTCTCCTTGAGCATGAAGTTGTTGCGCCATTTCATAAGCTATCATACCTCCTGCACACCATCCTCCTAATAAATATGGTCCATGAAGCTGAATAGTCTGTATTTCTCGAATATAGTGAGAAGCCATATCTTCAATACAAGTATGAGGAGAACTTTTCCCATCTAATCCTTGTGCTTGTAAACCATAAACTGGTTGATCAGCATCTAGTTTAGATAACAAATTCAAGCTGTGTATCAAACCTCCTGATGCCGTATGAACATAGAAGAAAGGTGGTTTTGATCCTTTGGTTTGAATAGGAACTAACGAAGACCACAAGGTTGAGCATCCTTCTTGTCTAAGGACATTAGCTAGTTGCCTAATTGTAGGACATTGGAAAAGATGAGTGAGAGAAATATTTTTGCCAAATATCTTGTGAATTTGAGCAAATAGGGTTACAGCTAGTAATGAATGACCTCCCAAATCGAAAAAATTATCACTTAATCCTATGGGTTGAATACCTAAGACATTCTCCCAAATTTTAATAAGTTGCAGTTCTAAATTATCGGCAGGTTGGAGATTTCCTTCTGATTCCAAATTTCTAAAATCGGGAACAGGAAGGTTATAATAGTCTATTTTTCCATTAGCAGTTAAAGGAAAAGATTCTAATACCACAAATGCAGCAGGAATCATATAATCAGGTAGCTGCTGTTTTAGGTATTTACGTATTTTATGCGATATTTCTAATGGAGAATTTTGATCATAAGTGGGGATAATATACGCAACTAATCTTTCGTTGCCAGGAATATCTTCTCTTGTGATAACTTTAGTTTCCCTCAGAGATGGATGTTGGTTTAATACTGCTTCTATTTCTCCTAATTCAATTCTGAAGCCACGTATTTTCACTTGGTCGTCAATTCTACCCAAAAATTCTAAATTACCATCAGATAAATAACGTGCTAAATCACCTGTTTTGTACAGTTTGGCATCAGGTTCATTACTGAATAGATTAGGAATAAACCTTTCAGCAGTGAGTTCTGATCTATTAATATAACCTCTAGCTACACTATCACCACCAACGTAAATTTCCCCTGAAACACCCAAGGGGACAGGTTGGCGATATTGATCGAGTACATAAATTTGTGTATTGACTAAGGGACGACCCAAAAGAACCGTATTTGATAACGCTTCAGTAGAGGCCGAGCCTAAAGGATAAGTGAGTACACCAACAGTAGTTTCTGTCGGTCCGTAGTGGTTAAAAATTTGGCATTTTGGCGCTAGTTTATTGACTCGTTTAATCAACTCCCAACTAGCAGCTTCACCACCCAGAATTAGACGTTGACGAGGCAAAAGTTTTTCCGGCTCAGAACCTGTTAATAAAGAAGATAGGTGTGAAGGGACTATTTTTAAGCAATCTAGAAAATAGGACTGATTATATTTAGTAAATGCCACTGGGTCAGTAGCAACTTCCTCAGCAATGATGTGTAGACATCCACCTATACACAATGCTGAGAAGATCATCGTGTGTCCCAAATCTGCGAAAAATGGAGAAACAGTAGCAAAATTTGCAGCAGTTGGTAAATCTAATTTATCTAAAATCCCCTTCACATAATTGAGCAATTGTCCGTGTTCTACTCCCACTCCCTTGGGCTTACCTGTAGAACCAGAAGTATAAATCACATAAGCTAAGTTTTTACAATGTGGAGATTTCAAACTATTCCCTGAAACTAAATCTTGGATGTCTTCATCAAGAGAACCTACTACAACCTTATTTTCAGCAACTAATGGCAGTTGATTAATTTTTGCTAACAGGTGTTTTTGTGTTAATAACACCCCTACTTTAGCATCATCAAGCATATGGTAAATACGCTCTGTGGGATAGTTAATATCTAAAGGTACATAAGCTCCACCTGCTTTCAAAATCCCTAACAGTCCTATCACCATTTCTATAGAGCGTTCTGTATATATACCAACTAAAACCTCCGGTTTTACTCCCAATGTTTGCAGATAATTTGCTAATTGATTCGCACGTTGATTTAGTTTTCCATAAGTTATTTGTTGATTTTTAAACACCACAGCAACCGCATCTGGTGTTTTTTCAGCTTGTTCTGCAAACAAATGATGAATGCACTTATCGTGAGGATAATATTTTTGAGTCTGATTCCATTCAACTAATAATTGATGTCTTTCTTGTTCTGTAATTAGAGGCAATTGCCAAATTTTTTGATCTGGAGAAGTCAATATCCCAGATAATAACATCTGGAAATGTTCTATCATGCGTTCTATGGTAGAAGGGTCAAACAAATGCGTATTATATTGCCAGTCACCAATTAGCTGTCCATTTTCTTCCGTCAACGACACAGTAAGATCAAATTTTGCAGTTTGCACTGCTGGTTCTAAAGTTGTTACAGTTAAATCTGGTAACTGCAATTCTCCCATGAGTGAATTTTGCAAAGTAAACATCACCTGAAATACAGGAGTATGACTTAAATCGCGTTCCGGTCCCAATACCTCAACTAACTGCTCAAAGGGTAGATCTTGATGGGTATATGCTTCTAAACATACCCGTCGGACTCGACTTAGTAATTCGTTAAAACTGGGATTATTACCTAAATCAGTTCGCAATGCTAAAGTATTCACAAAAAATCCCATTAATCCTTCAAGTTCTCTCCGGTTACGTCCCGCAATGGGAGTTCCCACTATCACATCTTCTTGTCCACTGTAGCGACAAAGTAATACTTTAAACGTTGTCAATAAAACCATGTATAAAGTCACTCCCTCTTCTTGGTACAGTGACTTAAGACTTGCAGTTAATTCTTTTGAGAAGATGAAGGATTTTGTTGCCCCAATATAAGTTTGAATTCGTGGACGGGGGCGATCTGTCGGTAATTTTAATATAGGTAAAATCCCACCTAATTGTTGTTGCCAGTAAACAAGTTGAGACTCTAAAAATTTCCCAGTCAGCCACTGTCTTTGCCACAGAATAAAGTCTGCATACTGAATATATAGTTGTGGTAATGCAGAGGTCAAACCCTGGCAATAAGATGTATAAATTGCTTTCAATTCCGCAAACAATACCCCAAATGACCAGCCATCAAAAATAATGTGATGAATATTAAATATCAGTAGATATTTCTCTGCACTCAATCGCAATAGTTTGACGCGCACTAGGCGATCTTCTGCTAGATTAAATGGTGTTTCTGCTTCTTGTTGTGAAATTTTTGCCGCTTCTATATCTCGTTGCTCATCAGGTAGTAATTGTAAGTCGGTGATAGGTAAATCCCAGTTAATATTTTTGGTAATAACCTGTATTGGTTGTCCGTCTGTTGAAATAAAATTCGTTCGCAGAATTTCATGCCGCTTTATAATTACTGCTATGGTTCTTTCTAAAGCAGTAATATTGAGTAAACCCTGAAGCCGCAGAGTCAACGGCATAGTGTAAGCAGTGCTATTGGGTTCTAATTGTGCTAGAAACCAAAGGCGTTGTTGAGAAAAAGAAAGTGGTAAATTTTCTTTTCGCTGAATTGTTGGTTCAATTGGTGGTAATAATAGGGAATTATTTTTTATTTCGGTAATGCGGATCTGCTCATAAAGTTGTGAAATCGTAGGGTATTCAAATAGTAAGCTTAGTGGTATTTCTTGGTTAAAGGTTTGTCTGAGCCGCGAAATGAGAAGTGTCGCCAGTAAGGAATGTCCACCTAATTCAAAGAAATTATCATCAATGCCAATATTTTCTACTTTGAGAACCTGACTCCAAATTTGCACAATGATTTCTTCTATGGGAGTACGGGGGGCAACATAATTACTTTGAGCAGCCGAAAAATTGGGAGCAGGAAGAGCGCAATGGTTGATTTTGCCATTAGTAGTTAATGGGAAAGTTTCCAACACCACAAACGCAGCAGGAATCATGTAATCAGGTAGCTGCTGTTTTAGGTAATCGCGTATTTGATACGGTATTTCTAATTGTAATGAAGTAAATTCTTGATTAAATTTTTTATGTTTGCTGTTCCCTGTTACCTCGGTGGAAAAGTTGGGAATAATATAGGCAACTAATCTTTGATCACCAGGTATATCTTCTCTAGAGATTATTCTTGCTGCTTTCACATTTGGGTGTTGGTTTAATATTGCTTCTATTTCTCCTAATTCTATCCTAAAGCCGCGAATTTTAACTTGGCTATCAGTCCGTCCCAGGAACTGAATATTCCCATCTGGTAGATAGGAAGCTACATCCCCAGTTTTATACAATCTTGAATTATCAAAGGGACTAGGAACGAATTTTTTATCTGTTAATTCAGGTCGATTTAAATAACCACGTGCTAAAGCTATTCCACCAATGTATAACTCTCCTGCAACACCGATAGGGACGCTATTTTTATGATGATCAAGAATATATATTCTACGGTTTGGTAAGGGACGACCAATGGGAATGTTGGTATAGGATTCTATTAGTTTGATGTTTTGAGGAATTGTAAAAGTGATTGCGGTTATGGTTGTTTCAGTTGGTCCATAAGCATTGATTAAACATATTCCTTTCATGGGACTGTTATACCAGATTTTCAGTATTCCTGGTGGTAGTGCTTCGCCTCCACAAATAACTAATCTAAGTTCATTGATATGAATAGCACAAGTGTTTTCATCTAGAGATTGCAACCATTGAGTCAAGTAAGCTATGGGAATGGCAATAACAGTCAAACTGTAATCAATTAATTTTCGGTGGAACTCCCAGGCAGTTAATGATTGTGCATCAACTAAGATTACTGTTGCTCCAACTGTGAGAGTTGGTAAAATTTGCTCTAAAGAGACATCGAAACTCAGAGAGACAGACTGTAAAATGCGATCGCTTGCATTCAATTGATAGTGTTCTACGATATTCTGACAATGATATGCGATCGCCTGATGTTCAATCAAAACCCCCTTCGGTGTTCCTGTTGACCCAGAGGTATAAATAACATAAGCCAGATTTTCCCCTGTTAGGCAACTTTGGAGATTATTTGTAGATTCTGTTGCAATCTTCTCCCAGTCTCCATCTAAATTCACAACTTGTAGAGAATTTATTAAAAAAATATCAGCTAACGATTCTTGAGTCAAAAGAATAGAAACTTGTGCATCCTCAATCATAAATCTGAGACGTTCTTGAGGATAAACCGGATCTAGGGGTAAATAAACACCTCCCGCTTTGAGGATTGCTAACAAACCAATAATCCTTGCTAAGGATATTTCTAAACACAATCCTACCAATTTATCGGTATTGACTCCTAATTTTTGTAGATAATTTGCCAATTGATTTGCACGTTGATTGAGTTCTTGATAAGTTATTTTTTGCTTCTCAAATATTACCGCAATTGCATATGGTGTTTTTTCTACCTGTTCTTCAAATAGTTTATGAGTCCACTTAGTTTGACTATAGTTTATTTTATTTTGATTCCATTCAAGTAATAATTGATGTTTTTCTGCTTCTGTTAATAAAGGCAACTGCCAAATATTTTGATTAGAATCAGTCAATATACCAGATAATAAAATCTTAAAATGTTCACTCATTCGTTCTATCGTCGAATCATCAAATAAATCAGTATTATATTCCCACTCCCCTATTAACTGTCCATGCCGTTCTTCCATTGATAAAGTCAGGTCGAATTTAGCAGTTTGTACTGCTGGTTTTAAAGGTGTTAACGTCAAATCTGGTAACTCTAATTCTCCCATTGGTTCATTCTGCAAAGCAAACATCACCTGAAATATAGGAGTATGACTTAAATTCCGTTCTGGTTGCAAAATTTCAACTAGTTGCTCAAATGGTACATCCTGATGGGTGTATGCTTCTAAACATATCCGTCGGACTCGACTTAGTAATTCGTTAAAACTGGGATTATTACCTAAATCAGTTCGCAATGCTAAAGTATTCACAAAAAATCCCATTAATCCTTCAAGTTCTCTCCGGTTACGTCCCGCAATGGGAGTTCCCACTATCACATCTTCTTGTCCACTGTAGCGACAAAGTAATACTTTAAACGTTGTCAATAAAACCATGAACAAAGTCACAGCCTCTTTTTGAGCGAAGGATGTGATACTTGCAGTTAATTCTGGGTATAAGATAAAGGTTTTTATTGCTCCTTGGTAGCTCTGCACTCTCGGACGAAGTCGGTCTGTAGGTAATTCTAATATAGGTAAATTTCCACCTAATTGCTGTTGCCAGTAATTTAGTTGCGATTCTAAAATCGCACCAGTAAGCCACTTTCTTTGCCATAAGGTAAAGTCTGCATACTGAATAGTAAGTTTTGGTAATGGAGAAATCAAACCTTCATAATAAGCTGTATAAAGTACTTTTAATTCATCAAATAAGACTCCAAAAGACCAGCCATCAAAAATAATGTGATGAATATTAAATAATATTAGAAATTCTTCTGCACTCAGTTGCAACAATTTGACAGAAAATAGAGAACCTTCAGCTAGATTAAAAGGTTTTCCTGCTTCTTCTTTAGCTATTTTTTGAGCTTCTATTTTCCGTTGCTTGTTAGTTAGATCTTGTAGATCAATGATGGGTAATTGGAAGTCAATATTATTAGCAATAACCTGTGTTACTTGTCCATCTATAGCTACAAAATTTGTATGTAGGATTTCATGCCGCTGTACAATTTCACCTATGCATTTTTTTAATGTACTAATATTAAGTTTACCTTGAATCTGAAAACTGTAGGATAAGTTATAAGCGGTGCTATCCGGTTGTAATTGATCTAAGAACCAAATACGCTGTTGAGCAAAAGATAGGGATAATTTTATTTGAGGGTTTCTGGTATGAATGGGTGATTCTAATAAAGAATTATTGGTTTGTTCTGTATTACTGATTTGTTCCGATATTTGGGCAATAGTAGGACATTCAAACAATAAGAGTAGGGACAGTTCTAAACTTAGGGTTTGTCTAATACAAGAAATGACTTGTGTGGCTAATAATGAATGTCCTCCTAATTCAAAGAAGTTCTCATTCATACCTATAGTTTCTACTTTTAGTACCTGACTCCAAATCTGCGCGATTATTTCTTCTGTAGAAGTTCGAGGAGGAACATAATTACTTTGAGTAGCTAAAAAATTAACAGTAGGAAGAGCGCGATGGTCAATTTTACCGTTAGGAGTTAAGGGGAAAGTCTCTAACACCACAAAAGCAGAAGGAATCATATAATCTGGTAACTTCTGTTTGAGGTATTCACGTATTTTTTGCGATATTTCCCCTTGATTATTTTCCTCTATGTTGGGAATAACATAGGCAACTAATCTTTTGTCCCCAGGGATATCTTCCCTACTGATAACTTTAGCTTCTCTCAAATTTGGATGTTGATTTAATAAAGCTTCAATTTCTCCTAATTCTATTCTGAAGCCGCGGATTTTTACTTGGTTATCAATACGTCCTAGATACTCAATATCTCCACTTGGTAAATAACGAGCTAAATCTCCTGTTTTGTAAAGACGAGCTTTTGCTTGATTGTTAAAAGGATGAGGAATAAACCTTTCAGTAGTTAACTCTAGGTTATTTAAATACCCACGCGCTAAACCTGCACCTCCTACATAAATTTCCCCAGCAACACCTACAGGGACTGGTTGCAGATGGGAATTTAATATGTAGAGTTGTAAATTGGGAATTGCACAACCAATAACTTTTGGTGAAGAATTGAGATCATCTATATTGATGGGACGGTAGGTAACATGAACTGTTGTCTCTGTAATCCCGTACATATTCACTAATTGGGTAAACTTGTCTCGATGTTTATCAACCCAAGGTTTTAAACTTTGAATATCAAGAGACTCTCCACCAAAAATAACGAAACGTAAGCTTAAATTACTGTGGTTATTTAAAGATGTTTCTAGTTGAATCAATTGCTTAAATGCTGAAGGTGTTTGATTGAGAATCGTAATTCCTTCCTGAGATAATAACTTATAAAATAATTCTGGTGAACGACTTACATAATAAGGAATAATAACCAGACGACCGCCATATAAAAGTGCACCCCAAATTTCCCATACGGAAAAGTCAAAAGCATAGGAGTGAAAGCAACTCCAAACATCATTATTGTTAAATTGAAACCATGGCTGTGTGGCTGCAAATAAACAGACGACGTTATGGTGCGGAATGATAACTCCTTTGGGCTTTCCTGTTGATCCAGATGTATAAATAATATAGGCTAAATTATCTGGTTTAACTGTTATTTCTGTGTGTTGTATGGGTATTTTAACAATATCTTCCCAATCGTTATCTAAACAAACTACTCTAGCTTGATTTGTAGGAAGTCTTTCAACTAGATGTTGTTGTGTTAGTATAATTGATAGTTGGGAATCTGAAAGCATGAAAGCTAAACGCTCTTTAGGATAGGCAATATCTAAAGGCACATAAGCACCACCTGCTTTGAGAATACCTAATATTCCTACAATCATTTGTATCGAGCGTTCTGTACAGATACCAACTAAAAACTCTGGTTGCACTCCCAATGATTGTAAATAATTTGCTAATTGATTTGCACGTTGATTGAGTTCTCTATAAGTAAGTTTTTCATTTTCAAACACTACCGCAACAGTATCTGGTGTTTTCTCTACCTGTTCTTCAAATAATTCATGAATGCACTTATCTTGGGGATAATCTGTCTGAGTTTGATTCCATTCTACTAATAATTGATGTCTTTCCCACTCTGTGAGTAAAGGAATATTCGCAAGTGTTTGTTCAGGAAGATCAATTATATTTGTTAAGATAGTTTCCAAATGTCCTAGCATTCTATCTATGGTATCATCTGCAAATTGAGTTTGCTGATAGTTGATTCTTAGTAATAAATCTGACTCTGCATCAATAGATAAAATTAGAAGATATTTAGCCTCTTCAAGATGTTCTATTTTTTCATGATTTCCACATATTAGCAGCGTCTCAAATAAGGGAAATTCTGGGGGAATTTCACTCCATTGTTGGATTTGTAATAAGGGAGTAGATTTATATTCTCCCAAAAAAGAGCATTGTGTCTGTACTTCTGTCAACCACGATAATACTGAAGCATCAGGTTCAACAGAAATTCGCATAGGTACAATGTTAAAATCCAGTTCCTTTATCATTGCGCCAAACAGAATATCTGTTTCTCTAGTATAGTGACTTAAAAGTATAGCAACTGCCCCTTGAATAAAAGTATAAAGAGTTAATTTATGGTTTTGAGCAAAAGCTATTAAATCCGAAGTTCTACTGCTTAAAAGGCGAACTTCTTTGGTTTGACGAGATGGGTGGGATAAGGAGTCAGGACTCAGAGTTGGTAATGTGATAGGGGCTGTAAAACCGCGCAAAAAAGCCCGCCAGAATTTTTCAGAACTTGAGTATGAATCTAGATAAATATCTTCTATTAATTTCATAATTAAGCTAGTTTTTAGTGAATCATTTTGTGTATATTTCCTGAATTGAGTATATCATATCTTTCATAAGTATTAAAATCCCCCGTTCAACTCTGGGTTGAACGGGGGATTTTTTAGTTCAATTAGGAAGCCCCAAAATTGGTATTTCTAGCGAGTTATGGGTTTCCTCCGTAGGAAACATTATCTGCAAGACCAAGACCGTTATTGTAACCATCCAACTTGCTATTAATCAAGTCACCAGAATCCAAGGGATAGAGGACATTGGTGTTGGATCTATAGGCGCTTGGTAAACTGGAGGCGCGGCCAAAACTAGTAGTCCAGACACTATTAGCAAGGTGAGGACTATTAACGCTACCGATACCGATCATTTGGTATATCGCACTATCACCTTTATTATCTCCATTGTCGTCTGGAGTTAAGGCTTGTAACCAATTGATGCCTTCGTTGATGTAGTATCGTTCATCCTGATCAGTTGTATTGGCGGTATCAATGGGGTTGCCAGCAAGATAGTTCAACCAACCAGCAACTAGAGAATGACCAAGATCGTACCGCTTATCTGTGTTGGGGTGCAGGTTGGAATCAACAATTTGGCGTGCTTGATTGAGAGTATAGAAGATTGTGTTCTCACCTGCATCAGTTTTACCGTTGCGGTTGAAGTCACCAATGAGTAACCCTATGTCATAAGATCCGCTTACAGGATCAAGAACTTTTCCAGGCTGTTCAGAATTGGTATAAGGTGCGAACAGAAGATCACTGTCGGCGAAATTGGACTGTGTTTTTTGTGATGGTTCGTTGCCTTGGATACGATCCCAGAACTTCTGCCAGTCGCAATTTTCCCAGAAGTTAGGGGTAGGAACACCAGGAGCAGATGGGACAGTAGGAGCAGCAATTACGGTGTCAGTGTCGGTGGCGCTGTTGTTGCTCGTATTGGTGTCAGTGAAACCAGTGGGAGGAGTTACTGTGACAGTATTAGTCAGAGACACTGTTCCTAGTGCAACATATTTCTGAACATCTTTCTGAACATCTAAATACCGAATCTTGAATTTATCGTCTGTATCATCCGTCTTAGCGGCGATCACTAGAGTGTTACCCAGGTTTTGATTAGCACTGATATCTGCCCAGCAATCACTACTACTACCTAAGTTGATTTCAGTGAAGCCAAAGCTGTTGAGAATTGAGTCGCTTAAAGTTGTGATGGTATTGTTAAAGTTAGCAATCCAGACAGACATATCACTGTCATTAACGACGTATTGCAAATAGGCTTGATCTACAACAACTGATTTAGAGAATTGGAACAGGACGTAGTTATCTCTGCCACCGACGTTATCAACGCGATGAGAACTAGTGGATTCGCTGCTATCGGTAACAGCTAAACCACCACTATAGCTACCAAGATAGGCATTATTCCAAGCTCCATTTGTACGATCTACACGGCTAAAGGCACGTGCTGTAACAGAAATACCATCCTTTGTGAATGTGACGGTATTGCCGTCTGTTCCATCTGTCGAACTACTGCCATTAAAGTCGAATGTGGTGAGACTGCCTGTAGAATTTGTGGAAACTGCGTTGGCAGCCACTGTACCTGTCACCGTATAGGTACCTGTCACCGTATAGGTGATGCTGCTAGCCGCTGTCAAGGTTACGTAATCGTTGATAGACCCTGTACCACTGGTTTGATTATCAGTAGCTCCTCCGCTGGCCACACTTGTCCAAGTGACATTTGTCAGATTAGTTGGCATGATATCGCTCACCAAGGCATTGGTAGCAGTAATCAAACCATTATTTTGAGCCGCGATAGTGTAGGTTATCTGCTGTCCAGGAGTTACTATCGTCAAACCATCGGTTTTGGTAATCGACAAGTCATCGGCACTTTGATAAATACCTGCATCCACAGTAGTGTTATTTTCACCAGAAGCAAGAGTAACAATCTGGGTTTTGCCCGTGGTGGTACTAGCATCAGAATCTACAGTATCATCAGTACCTAAGTTAGCTTGAGTGAACTGATATCCTGCAGGTAAATTCGAGAATCCGACTTGATATTGTTGACCAGGTGTTAGTCCATCAAAGTTATAGCTGCCACTAGCATTAGTAGTTGTAGTCAGAGTAGTGTTGTCCCCAGTGATACTAATTAGTCCATCAGTTCCCCCACTAGTCAGGGTAACAGTTACACCACTTACTCCTGCTTCAGTAGTATCTTGAATACCATTATTGTTGGCATCATCGAATACAAACTTTCCTAATGAAGCTGTTTTATATAAGCCTGAATCAACTGTGGTGTCATTTTCTCCAGCAGATAGATTAACAACATCGGAGATGAGTCCATCGCTATCAACACTATCATCACTACTAGCATTAGCGGGACTTACACCGTTAATGCCTGTGGGTCGTACAAACTGGACTTTGTAATCTCCTGGTTGCAGATTGGTGAAGGAGTAGAGTCCATGACTGCCTGTAGTCGTAGTAGCGACAACGGTGCTATCTGCATTCAATAGTTTGACGGTGGCATTACTTATGCCTACTTCCCCGTCATCTTGAATACCGTTGGCGTTGTTATCCAACCACACTCTGTCACCTATACTGGCTGGTGTGAGTTCACCGAAATTATTACCAGTGCCATTTGTCCCTGATGTCAGGGTAATGCTGCTGATGTTGTCGTTATTTAATGTTCCACCTTGAGTACCTACTGCATCTTTACCATCTAGGTAAGCACTGGGTTGGCTTTCTGTCAGGGTATATGTTCTAGGACGCAGGTTGTCTACTGTGTAGTTACCATTAGCATCTGTGGTGGTGGTGCGGCTGACTGTGTTTCCTGAAGCATCTGTACCTGTGAGGGTAATGGTTGTCCCAGCAATGCCTGTTTCATTTGCATCTCTGACACCGTTGTTGTTGGCATCTACGTATACGCTGCCAGAAAGGCTTGCAAGATTGAAGAATCCAGCATCAACTGTTTTGTTAATTTGTCCAGCAACTAAGGTAATGGGAGTTGAAGTAAAATTGTTGCTGGGGTCGGTGTTGGAATCTAGATATGTGTTATTACCTTGGAGATATGGACTGACTGTGTTAAAGCCATTCGGCAAGGTAAATTTCACCTGATAAAAGCCACTGGGGGTATTAGTGACACCAGCGGCATTAACGGTGATATTAGGTAAAAGTGGTCCAAACTGATACCAGCCCTTCTCAACTCTTATTGTTGTCTCGGAGTTGTCTCCGGTCGTAGTAGTACCAATAACAGCACCGCTTTCATTGAGCAATGTGACTGTTGCTCCATCAATTCCTGATTCGTTAGCTTCCTGAATCCCATTCGCATTCAGGTCTTCCCAAACAAAATCTCCAATACCTGCTGTCTTAACTTCCAGTAAGATAGGCTGTAAGTTCAAACCCTTAACAATGACACCAAAATCTTGTGCTGCTACAGGCACAAAGTCAGTACCATTGGTTACAGCCAGAGCAATGAGATCATTTGCTTTTTGATGGGTTGTGTCATAGGTCCCTAATGTACCACTGTCTGTAGTGTCTACCGGGTCGCCAAGGATTTTCCATATGGCTAACTGTACATCACCATACGTATACTCAACATTATTGTAGCAGTATTTATTATTGACTAAGTTGGCTGCTTCGGTAACGTTGTTCATCAGCCAGTTGATTCGCTGAAGTTTATCCAGGTAGGGATCGTGATCTGAGGCAACTGTCTGTAAATCTGTATAAAGGATATCAGTGGGTATGCTTCCATAGCTAGAATATACACTAGCGTTGTTAAAACTGCCTCCGTTCAGGTTAGTTGTAGCGTTAATACACCAAGCGTCATAACTTCCGTTGAGTAATCCACCGTTAGTGATGGTGACATTGACGTAGCTGGGTAAAATTGATTTTGTAGTTGTTGATGTATCTTGTTGATCACGTATGAGTATTTCGGTGGCTGTAGTTGGTAATGTGGAGTTGAATATTGAGAGAGTATTGTCTGCCATAATTTTTGTTTCCTTTTTAGGAGTTCCAACAGTTTTTTTGGTTAGTCTAGGAATCGTTAAGCTATTTATTGAACTGTGGTTTCTTTGTATAGCAAAGCTATTATTAACCTCGAAATGTTTGGTTTAATTAAGTGCAAATAAGTCTTAAAAACAAAGGTTAAAATCAACCTACCTCAATGGTGATTCTAACAGCAGAAATAACTCATCCGTTTAATTAATATGCATTACACCACTAAGAAAAAATGTAGTGATTTCTCCGCTAAGTAATTAGCACTATTTTTCATCATTATTTGTGGACAAATAAAGAACGATAGTTTTTAATTTGTTGGTGATGAATTAACATTTCATACATAATAATATTACTGGTAATAAAATTACTAGTCTTTTTTCGTAAATTTTCAGTCAAAATATGTGTAAATTCCATGAAGATTGAGTCTTCTTGTATAAGTGTAATTACTTAGTCTGCTGCACCGGAGATAAAATAGCCATCCCTAATTTCTGAACAGCTAACTGTGTATAGGTTTTAAATTTTAACTACGTGACTTAGGCAACTGGCACAATCGCTCTTGGTAGGACCTCGATATGAACATTAAGCCGCTCAACCAAACCTAACGTTCCCGGAGCACCTCTGAAAGAGATAGTGAAGAATCTCCCAGATAAGTAGCTACACACAAATAAACATAAGTTTGTAACAAAATGTAAATTACTTGAAACCCTTGGGATTGCTTAATTCCCCTTTGCTGCATTCGCCATGACATAGTTATAAATTTTTCCGCCCACCTACTTACTAGTATCGCCGTGAATTCAAAATATATACGGCGTGAGCTTTTCAGAGATTTGTAATGGTTGGTTTATTTACGCCGTACTGTACTAGAGCCTACGGCACGCTCCGCGTTTACACACTTTCCCGAAGGGATAGGCTGCACTATCAGTATTACATAAGTCCAAGTTTCACCCGTTTGCAGTATACCAAATCAACAATCACGCAGTCCCAGATGACAATTCTTGAAACTTTACGTGACCGTATTTTGTCTGAACTGAAGTTGGGTAAGCAAGCTCCTGGTTACAAAACTGCCCTCAAAGCTCTCAATCATTTCATTACCCTTAAGTCAAGGTTGGCAGAACTTCTTGAAAAATATTGTTGAACATCTACAAGCGGGATTACTAGGCTGGCTGACTGGAGGTTTGGGTATCAAGCAAGAAATTAATCTTGAAAGTCCCCAAAGTATCTTTAGTTTGGGACTGGGACTGCTGGGGGTGAACTGGAATTATATTCGCCAAAAAGCTGTCAAGGACAAGAAAATTGGGGAAGCAAAAGTTAAAAGGCTAGAAACCAGCTTTGAACTTTCAAAAACCCTGAAAGATAAAGGGGTAGTCCGTTTATGGCAGCAAATACAAAACATGATAGGCGACTTCAAACAAATAGTGATTGAGAAAATTAAAAATCTGCTCATCACAGATGTGATAACTAAAGCAGTGCAGCAGTTGTCGTCAACTATAGCTCCACCAGGAACTATAGTTAAACTTGCTGAAACCTGTTACAAAGTACTCAGCTTCTTAATTGAAAAAGCAACAAAAATTATAGAAGTAGCCAATACAGCAATTGGAGCAGTGAATAAAGTTACATCTGGCAAGGTAACAGATGCGGCTAATTCAGTAGAGACAGCTTTGGTTCAATCAATTCCTATTTTACTTGGGTTCTTTGCTCGATTAGTTGGCATTGAAAATCTGGGAATAAAAGTGAAAGAGTGGTTATCAAGGGTCAAAGCGAGGATAGATAATTTCATTGATACACTCTTGAATCATGGCGTTAATTGGTTGTCGAAGTTCCCTAAAGGCACAAAGACTGGTAAGCCTAAGCCACCTTCAAATAACAATACGACAGCCAGCCCTAGTAACCAGCCAGATTATCATAATAAGGTTCGAGTTGGTCTAGCTAAGATTGACAAAAAAGAAACAACATATTTAAGAAACAACATATTTAAAGAATGGCAGGATTTGGAAGAAAGATGCCCAGGAGGTAGCGAAAAAGTCAAGAAAGATAACCCTATATTTAAGTCAATTACTGTAGTTTATGGTGGTGAAACCTGGGATTATGACTGGGTTGCTAGTAACGGAACAAAGAAACGAGAGAAAGAAGCTGAGAAAGCTCAGAACGATTCGGGAATTATAGAAAGTGATACTCTTCCATCTTTACCAGACTATAAGCATATCTTTTATCATGGAACTATTGATCCAACGGCTGGAAAACTGAAAAAATAGGATATAGAGGCTATCGGTGGTAATGATTTTGGTAAATATTTCTACGTTCATACAAAAGAGAATTGGCACAAAGCTAAAGAATGGGTCGACGGTAAAGATGAAGGTTGGGGAGTTGTTAGTTTCCTGATTCCCGACGATATATGGAAACAAGAAGTCCAACCACTTGACTAAGTCATCTTCCGATTCAATAAACACCAGCCAGGCAATATGCCTAACAATACTGATACAAAGAAGCCATTCAAAGATTGGGCTGATTTCGTTGACTATAACAAGGAATTTAACGGCAAGAACAGACCCCGAAATAAGTTACGAACATGGAAATATAAAATTATCCAGGGGCCAATGGGATGAACTTTTGAACCGGGTGAACCGCAAACAACTAACACGAATAACGTTCATCAGGTGGCATTTACGCAAACTGAAGTATATATTCTCAATCTTCCAGAAGTAAAAAATATGAAAATAGCTGTGGGCAAACTAAATAAAGATAAAAGAAAAAAAAGTAATTTATTAAATATTGAGAGGAAAATAATGAACGACTTAGACAGAGGATATTCCCTATCTTACCGAGGTCTTGGCAAATGAAGAAGACGAAGATTTGCAGGATTATTTAGAGTTTTCTATTGAAAAAATACAAGCTAGACCTAAGCCAGAAATTCTCCGTGAACAGTGGCTTTACAGAGCTTGGTTGAGTGAACCTACCATTAATGCCAGTTCAGACGTTCTTCAATTTCTCTCAGATGGAACTGGTAAATATCTATATTTCAATATGGGTGTCACTAGGGATGAAGCTCCATTTCAATTCCCAGTGGAAGGGTAGCAAATCTCATTTCTGTTTGAGAACAAACGTCAATGGATAGACACCAAATTGGAGATGGAGAAAACTACATACGACTATCCCCATGAAGGAGATGTACCCTGTTTGACACTAGTGTTTCAACTAAATCCTTTAAACCCTCGCTACAGAGAAACAGGTGTAACTTATTACCACGTTTTTGGGAGTACTCCAGAGATTTGGGGTTAACTCAAAAAAATATTTTATCACGTAGACCTCTCCATAAAAGCGAAAAAGCTTACTATGAAGGGATTACAGGAGATTTTATTGAGATAAAACAGCTATCGTTGCTGAACGTAAAAATTAGGGTTTGGGGATGAAAATCTCGGAATTTATGATAATGTTGAGAAATATAGCTTTCTAAAAAGGTAAATGTGAAATCTGATAATTCAAATATTGTGGCTTAGTATAAATGAAGCATTTAAGTAGGTGGGCGGAAAAATTTATAACTATATCATGCATGGCCAATGCAGCAAAGGGGAATCAAGTAATCCCAAGGATTTAAAGTAATTTACATTTTGCTACATAGTTATGTTTATTTGTGTCTACCTACTTAGATGTAACCTCACTAATCCACATACTGTCTCTATCACGTGACTATAACGATGTCGAGCTACACGAAATCTATCACTGCATAAACACACCCCTTCTTTTGGTGTCATTTCTGCTTTAAGTCCTCCTCCAGAAGCAATTAACCTAACTTTTCTTTTTTCCTTTTCTGCTTGTTTTTCTCTATGCCTTCTCTTTCAGACAGGCTCCGCGAACGTTCAGAATGAGACTTTTAAACCGTTTTTAGTATAACTCTGTCTCTAACTGTCCTGCTTCAGCTAGTAAATGCTGATCCATCCAGTTGCTCAAATCAGTCAGCACTTGACAATGATTAATGTCACAATGTAAATCTTGACAGGATCCTGGATATTCAATGCGTAGCTTATCTGGGTAAGTTACACGCTGATGAAAAATTTCACTTCCCCCAGGTAACGCTACTCTGTCAGCATCACCATGCAAAATCAACAGCGGTGCTTTCCATTCATGGGCATGGGCTTGAATCCACTCCAGTGTAGCAAAGAATTCTGTAGAAAACCGGGCTGTAGCACGGGTATGACGCAAAGGGTCTTGGGTATAGGTAGATAAAATATTTGGATCTCGTGAACCAGCTATTCTGTCTAGTCCTGTATTTAAGGAAAAACGTGGCCACACGCGCGATAGCATTTTTCCTAAAAGCACGCACATGGGTGATACTCCCACTTCTCCAATACTAGGTGCAAAAGCAATTACTCCTTGCAATGCAGATGTATCTTTTGGATAACGCAAGACGTATTCTAGGAAAATCATTCCCCCCATGCTATGTCCAAACAAAAAAATTGGGCATCCTGGCTGTTGCTTCTGTAACATATTTAAAAAGGCTCGGACATCATCCCGAAATTCAGCCCAACTATTGATGTAACGTCTTTTACCCGGTCAGGATCCATGACCACGCAAATCTAAGCTATAAACAGCATACTGTTTTGGTAACAAATGGTCAATTATATTCTGGTAAAGTCCGCTGTGTCCTCAGAGTCCATGCACCAAAGCTAATACTGCCTTTCCTTTACCCCCTGGATTCCAGCTTTGGTAATGCAGGTCAAGTCCCCCAACACCTATAAATGTACCTACGCTGTGGTAAATCGTCATGATTAATTTTTTACGTAATTTCCCAGCAAGCTATACTGCAAACGGGTGAAATTTAGACTTATGTTATACCGATCTTAACGTAGTGCAGCAAAGTATCTCGTAGTGCAGCAAAGTATCTCGGAGATTTTTCACTATCTCTTTGAGAGAGGCTCCGCCAACGTTCAGAATGAAACTTTTAAACCGTTTTTAGTATATTAGCCTATCAACGTACATTGTAGGGAAAATTGCTTCTAACTGTGGGAGGAATTACGGATTTTGATCAGTTCAAAAGTTATCTACGAAGAATGGGTATGGGGTGGGTGTAAGAGTGTAGGGGAAAAATTTAATTAGCAATTTAGGTTAAATGATCAGATGGAAAATACTACGGACTCGGAAACTTTACCACCTTTGACTGAGACTGCTATTAAGCGGGTATGGGAAGGTGTAGCAGCGGCAAGCGATCACACTATTCGTCATACTATAGAAACTACTCTCAATGGGCTTTCAGCTATTGATCAGGAATATGGAGAACGGCGAGTTAATGCTAATATCAGACGTTGTGTAGTGCGATCACTCATTCATTCCCTATTCTGTCTGAAAGTCGAAAATATTGAAAATATCCCTCACACACCAGCAATCTTGGCTGCTAACCATCTTCACCACATCGACCCATTAGTTTTGCTCACAGAGATACCAACCCAGCCACACTATTACATTCTCGGTGATGCCCGTACTCTCTATAACAAATGGTGGAAACGCTGGATTTTAGGTTCTGCAGGTGGTGTGATTCCTTTAGAACGCATCTGGGGAGAAGAACTGGCTGTTATTGCTGCTGCGAACACTGGACGAGATGATTTAAAAGAACTTGCTCAAGTTATTAAAGATACCGTTAATCCTGGTGGAGATATCCAAACCATACGCCGTATAGACCGCATTGTTTCCGCAATTTTAGCCCGTGGAGATGGTTTGATCATTTTTCCTGAAGGAAGACTGGGAACTGCTGAGGGTTATTTGTATCCGTTTAAACGCGGAACAGTAATTTATGCGTTGCGGGGAGGAGTACCAATTGTACCCATATCATTAGTCGGAACTCATGACCTATTTTTGAGGAAAAAGTTAATAGTTAGGGTGGGTGAACCTTTATATTTCCCCCTAACTAGCAGGCCAAAGCGTCAAGAAATAGATGCAGCCTTGGAAAATTTACAGCAAGCGATACAGGCTTTGTTACCTACTGATTATCAACAACCAACAGGGATAAAGTTGTTACAAAATTTTCTCAATCGGATGTTGTTCTAAAGTAGCGAATTTGATCACTCTGAGCAACCTGGGAACTTTTTCAAATTAACTAAGTTGCGTTGGGAAACTGCAAATATGAATCGCTCTCGTGGCGGGAAAAAAAGAGATAATAAATGTAGGTTGGGTTGACGGAAGGAAACCCAACCTACCATAACTAGAGTTTAGCAAACAGATGTCGCAGTTTGAGAACTGCTATCAGGTAAAATCCTAAGTAATGACACTTATAGTTCTTAGCCTATACGTAAATTCACTAACTCATAACCGACTCAAGATGCAAATAGACTTTCATGATGGTGTCACCTACATTGTAGCGCGACTAGCTGGTTTTGGACATTAAGGTGGTAGTATTGTCGCTTACTGCGCCCAGTATGTAGATGATGCGATTAATGCCGGTTTAATCCAATTCGATAATGGTACGATGTGTACCCGCATCAGTTGGGCTCATAAAATGCTAGATTATGGAAATTTTCAGGAGTTAGTCAATTACCAAGTTTGGATTCCTTTTCATTTTTTACCAGGAAATGGCGCGAAAAAAGCAGGTGAAGATCCGGAAGGGAAGTTTATTAAAAAATTAATTTGTCGTCCTAATAGTGATGTGGCGCAGCAAATGGTGAGGGAGTGCATTCAGCATCGTGAAAGTGCTTATAGTTTGCATCGTCTGGGTATTAAAATGCACGCTTATGTTGATATCTGGGCGAATCAAGGTTTTGCTGGTGTGAATCATCGGGTCAATGAAGCGAAGAAATTGCCAGATGAAAATGACCAACCAGATCGTAATTTGATGGATAGATTGAAGAATTATTTTATCAGTGAAGCTTGACCTTTAAGACATGGTACGGTTTTGAGTCATCCTGATAGACAGACGTTTTACGTTGGGGTTATATCAACGCTAGAGGTGAGAAAGTTAGCCGTAATAATCCTGAAGATTTTCTGGATACTACTGATAATATGTGTAACGCTATGCAGCGTTATTTAAAAGGTGAGCCAGATGCGACTGTTCCAGGATTAGCAGAAGCATATGAAAGGGTAATTACGTTTATGTTGGAGAATATTCAGGATATTCAAGGTAGTATACATCATTAAAAATAGTTAGATGCGATCGCACAAGGTAGATTGATTTTTGGTGAAGCTAATATTAACTATATTCCTAAAGGTCAAGATTCCTGTAAATACCAAGCTTTGGGAACTGAAAACCTTGTTGATAAAGATAATGAAATTTTCCCCTATCATCCCAGTTTTTTAGCCGGCAATTGGGAACTATTTCACGATGCTTTACAAGCACATAAATTTTATATCATTCACGATTTGCTACCCCAATATGGAATTTATGTAGCTTAGAAGGTGACAGTAGGCAAAAGGCAGAAGGTCAAAGGATATCTGAAATATGTGGGAAAAGTATATTTCGCCATACATCCTATTAGAAAGGCTTAACTTTACTTTCTTAAAAAAGGATGTTAATACCCCTGTCCGCATCCGAGAAGGGTTGGGGACAGGTTTATCGAACTCGCGTTAAACTGTAAGCATTCAGGTTTTTCAGACTAACGCCAAAAATACCTATTTGATAATTAACCAATTTCTCAAACATTCTGACTCCTGACTCCTAACTCCTTGCGTTGCACTAAACCTGTAACAACCCTTTAAAGAAATAAATCATATTCATAAATATCATCTCTATCCAAAGCATCACATGATCCAACCAGGCTAAGATCTGCTCTAAGGGGTGCTTTTCATAACCTAAAAATGTGGCAGTTGTTTCTATCCAATCTGGTTCTAATTGATATTGATGTTTTTCTGTTTCTCTCCCATTTTCATCATGAGAGTGAGGAGTGTTTTTTGTTGATTGTTTATATTTAAATAAACGTTGTTGGGTATCATCTATAAGTGAATCACTCGCTTTAATTTGATTAAATTCATCAAGATTAATTTCATTTATTGCTAAGCCTCCAAATAAATCACCCCAAGTTAGCCAGGAATCTGCAGTTAAATCTGATTCCTGCAATTGATTATTTTTAACAACTTGATTTACTGGTTTAGTTGGTAGTTGTAGGAATGTTTTATTTTCGGCGATCTTGGGAATTTCTCGGCTACCAAAAAAGTAATTGATTGCAGCTTTAATTAATGCGGAAATATGCAGAATTAGGTTTTCTAAATCACGGGCATTAACTGTAATATCTCTTCTCGCTTCTATCGATCTTTTACCATAAATAAATATATGTAATTGAGCTTTAGTAAGTTGAATAATTTCTTGACTGCGGTGTTTGACAGGTACTAAAGTTTTAGCTTCTAATTTCGCTAAAGCTGTATCTAACACTACCAAAACTTGACCAGCATAAGATTGTATATTTTCTGTAAATCTGCTTTCAGTAAAACCTGCTACACCAGGATTCCTATTACTAGTTAGTTTGGTTAAGATACCGTCAATTTCTGGGAATAATTCCTGTTCTCTTTCGGGTTGGACTAACTTGAAAGAATGCCAATATTCAGCGACTTCACTATTGATTTTATCTGCTAATTTTACTTGTTGTTGAATTGTCAAAACATCGAAAACTCTGTTATCTTCGCTCACCAGTATGAAATGACGATTGTCTAATTTGACAGCAATTCCCTGTACCGTTGGTAGATGGTATAGGAGGGTGTTTTCTGGCTGCGGAGACTGAGTAATACAAGATTCAATATGCGGCTGATTTTTAACAGCTTTTCCCCACCCTAAACGGGTAGCGACTTCCCGCATGGTATTACCCAAGAAGGCTAAAGGGTTGAGATTGTGTGAAGTTTGTGAATCAGAAGCAGCCGCAGATGGTAGATTTTTAATTAACTCTAGTACGTGCTGAATAGGTGCATCAGCAGGTGGGTGAGTTTCTGGTTGTAACTGTGGTTGAGGTTGATTGGCTTTGGTTTGCAGCCTTTTTCCCTCAAGTTCATCTGGCTGAAAGATTTGGTAAAGTGGGTAAAGTAGCGCCTCCACACTCCATTTAGTAGCAACTTGTAAATGTCGGATGGTATTTTCCCACTGTTGAGTCAACCGCTGAGAATGCTGGTTGAGAAAGTTAAAGACTTTACTTTGATAACGACTAGAGGAATCAGAAGACATGGTAGAGATTTGTTAGTTTGAGTGTGATTAAGTTTTGAGACTCCCACAAAACTGTTATTTATCTTTATTCACTGCCACTATCATAACGGACAATAGGCTCAATTACGTTTAATTTAGACAATCTCAATTTCCCAACGAATGTTCATAAAAATCTTTCTTGACTTCTAATCTTTAAGTGTTAATTTTCAATTGTTAATTTTTACCGCTTATGACTCTTCCTTTATCTCTATCCCATACTGGATATATATCACGAGCAATTGCAAAATTGCGTTCTTGCTGTCAAATTAATGTACAGTCTTCTTGGTTATATCAGCAATTTGACTGGGCAATTACTGAAGTTATAAATTCAGATTTGTCTGATTGGCAACCTATACAGCTAAATGAGAAAGAGCATATCCTTTGGAAAGGGGGAAAACAGGTGCTGTGGTTGCAGCAAAAGTTGGTTGTTCCCCAAAATTTACACGGTTATGTTTTAGCTGGTTTATCTTTGCGGTTGGCTTTGGTTTGGTGCGCTGATGCTGCGGAAGTTTATGTTAATGGTGAGTTGGTATTAACGGGTGATTTATTTGATTCTTCCCCACAGGTGCTTCTGTGTCAAGGAGTCACTGCTGGTGATGATTTTGTTGTTGCTGTAAGGTTGGTGAGTCCGAGACATTGTAATGGGGCGTTGATGCGATCACTTGTAATTTACGAGTCAACTGATTACAATTATCCCGATCCTGGTTTTATTGCTGATGAATTAGCTGTTGTGCAAATATTTTTGGAAAGGTTTGCACCGGAAAGGTTGGTTGGTTTGGTTGCGGGGATTGAAGAGTTAATGAACTGCAAAGGCGCGAAGGATGCGAAGGAAGAGAGGAAGGAAGAGTGCGATAGATTTCTGTTAAATATACGAGAAACTTATCTGAATTCATCTGCGCTTATCTGCGGTTTAAAATATAAAATGTATTTGTTAGGTCATGCCCATTTAGATTTAGCATGGTTATGGCCTGTTGCGGAAACTTGGAATGCAGCACAAAATACTTTTGAGTCGGTTTTAAAGTTACAACAAGATTTTCCAGAATTAATCTTTTGTCATACTACACCTGCTTTGTTTGATTGGGTTGAAAAACATCGTCCTGATTTATTTGGAGAAATTCAAAAACAGGTAATATCGGGAAGGTGGGAAGTTTTAGGTGGTCTTTGGGTAGAACCAGATTTAAATTTGATTTCTGGTGAGTCTATTGTTCGTCAATTATTATATGCTCAGCGTTATTTTTTAGCGAAGTTCGGAAAAATATCTTCTGTGGTTTGGGTTCCTGATACTTTTGGTTTCTGTGCAACCTTACCTCAGTTTTTCGCAAATGCAGGAATTGAGTTTTTTGTCACCCAAAAGCTACGCTGGAATGATACGACTAAGTTTGATTATGGTTTATTTTGGTGGCGATCACTTGATGGTAGTCAAATATTAAGTTTGATGTGTGCACCTATCGGCGAAACCATTGACCCGATTAAAATGGCTCAATATGTCTGTGATTGGGAAACTCAAACCGGTTTACAAGATGCTCTTTGGCTTCCTGGTGTCGGTGATCATGGTGGTGGTCCAACTCGTGATATGTTGGAAATAGCCAGACGCTGGAAATATTCTCCTGTTTTTCCCAAGTTGGAATTTACAACAGCAGAAAATTATTTACAGTACATAAAATCCCAGTCAGAAAATCTGCCAATATGGGAAGATGAACTTTATCTAGAATTTCATCGCGGTTGTTATACTACCCACGCAGACCAAAAACGCTGGAATCGAAGATCTGAACATCTATTATATCAAGCTGAGTTATTTGCGACTCTCGCAACAGTGATTTGTCATGTCGCATATCCAAAAGCTGAAATAGAAACTGCTTGGAAGCGAGTTTTATTTAATCAGTTCCACGATATTCTCCCCGGTTCTTCGATTACTCAAGTTTACCAGGATGCTTTACCAGAATGGCAGCAAGTGGAACAGGTTGGAACGAAGATATTAGATGAATCTTTAAGTGCGATTGCATCTCACATCAATTTACCACAACCACCCCAAGCCAACAGCATACCCATCATAATTTTTAACTCTCTTAATTGGCAACGTTGCCAAGTCCTCAGCGTTACCCTACCTATAGCAGCAGTTAACCAAACATGGCAAATCTATGATACTGTTGGCAACAAACTTCCATCCCAACAAACTGAAAACTCTTTATTGTTTCTCTCGACCGTCCCATCAGTAGGTTATAACATATATTGGCTTTCCCCATCTTCTCATCAAACCAGCATATTCCCCACAGACTGGAAATTAGAAAACGAATATCTGCGAGTGCAAGTCAACCCAGAAACCGGAGACTTAGAAAGCGTCTTTGACAAAACCCAACAACGCGAAATTTTAAACGGTGCAGGAAATCAACTTCAAGCTTTTGAAGATAGTGGACAATATTGGGACGCTTGGAATATCGACCCCAACTATACAACAAAACCTCTACTTCCAACAGCATTAAAATCAATTCAATGGCTAGAATATGGACAAATACAACAACGCTTGCAAGTAGTGCGTCAACTTGGAAAATCTGAGTTTTGTCAAGATTATATTTTACAAATCGGTTCACCTCTTTTGAAAATTGTCAATACTGTCAATTGGCAAGAAAATCAAGTATTAGTTAAAACAGCATTCCCTCTCAATATCGAAGCTGAATTTGCAACTTATGAAATTCCCTGTGGTGCTATTCGTCGTTCTACCAATGCCCAAACACCCACAGAACAGGCAAAATGGGAAGTACCAGCTTTAAGATGGGCAGATTTAACCACAGAAACAGAAACCGTGAAATACGGTGTTAGTCTCCTTAATGATTGTAAATACGGTTACGACACTAAAACCAATCAACTACGTCTGACTCTCCTCAGAAGTTCTAACTGGCCAGACTCTCAAGCTGATAGAGGTATACATGAATTTACTTATGCTTTATATCCTCATGTGGGGAGTTGGGAACAAGCAGATACAGTCAAACGCGGTTATGAGTTGAATACACCATTACAGGTATTAGTAAATCCACAAACTCAACGATCTTTATTGAATACTTTCAAAAGCCAAAGTTTTCTCCATTTGTCAGCAGATAATTTAATTTTAATGGCGTTAAAACCCAGTGAGGATAACCCACAAAAATTTATTATCCGCTTTTATGAATGTCACGGAAATACAGCGGAGTTATCTTTGCAAAGTGATTTTTTCAACTTAGAAAAAGCAGTTGATTTATTAGAAACACCGATAAATCAAGAAATTCATAAAGTCGGACCTTGGACAATTGCTACTTTTGAAAGTATGGCAAAAATGTGATGTTAATCAGAATCAGTCCATTAAAAATCTCAATACTAACCAAAATCCTCAAAATCTCAATATATATATGTAATTATGTAATATACTAAAAACGGTTTAAAAGTTTCATTCTGAACGTTCGCGGAGCGTCTCTGAAAGAGATAGTGAAAAATCTCTGAGATGCTTTGCTGCACTACGTTACGATAAGTATGACATAAGTCCAATTTTCACTCGTTCGCAGTATAACTAACATAGGATAGGGTGGGCATTGCCCACCATTATATCAAATTAATGAACGTCTCTAATCTTCGTGATCTTCAAAAGGATCGCTTAATTCCTTACTTGGAGGTCCAAAAGATGTATAAACTGCAATACCAGTAATAGCAATCAGAATGGCACAGAAGGAAACACCAAGCACTAAACCGGGTTCTAAGTCCATAAATTTAGAGTTATATTATGAGAGCTATGTTTATACAATATTACAAAACTTAAACTAAATAATAGCAGAAGTAATGATATCTCAGGCAGGTGGGTACGAAGTAAATGGTAATATATAAAATGGATAAATGAGAATGGCAAAACCTTTTATCGGGGCAACCGGAAAGAGGTGGATTCCATCCAAAAATCCACGCCCTTACAGGGTTTGGGAATGTAAAACAAGATTAAAAAAGCTTTGGCAACTGATCTTAGGTGAACTATGGCACAACGGACTAGGTTGGGAGATATCCTCAGACCCTTAAATGCTGAGTATGGTAAGGTAGCTCCTGGTTGGGGTACAACACCTGTAATGGGTGTTTTTATGGGCTTATTTTTCGTGTTTTTGCTAATTATTCTGCAAGTTTACAATAAGTCACTGTTAATTCAGGATGTGCTTGTTGATTGGCGCAGTCTAGGCGGCTAATTGCTATACAGGCATCATAACTTGGATCACAAGTTACCATAGACCCGGCTTGTCCGGGTTTTTGATTGTTGTCAGTTCTCAGTTGTCATCAAAAAATCAAGCCTAATAATTGATTAAACTAAGGATGTAATGTCAAGTTTCGAGGCGGGTTGAAATGAATATATTTGGTATCGGTCTGCCAGAAATGGCTATAATTATGGTAGTGGCGGTGTTAATCTTTGGACCAAAGAAACTACCAGAAATTGGTCGGAGTTTGGGTAAAACTATTCGCAGTTTCCAAGAAGCTTCGAATGAATTTCAAAATGAGTTTAAACGGGAAGCAGAACAAATAGGACAAGCTGTAAAAACTACTGCTGAAATTGAATCTAAGCAAATTGAATCTGCTAAATCGCAGCAAGATAATGCTGGTTCTACTGCCACCAGCTAGGAAAATAATGTATGGCGAACATTACCAATAATTCGTTGGTGTAAAAGCCTCCGGATAAATCCGGAGGGTCAATCCAAAATCCAAAATCCAAAATCCAAAATCGGATGACAGAAGCTATTACCCAAGGGGCTTTGGTGATTCCTCAGTTAATTGTCGGGTTGGGGAATCCTGAACCTAAGTATGACCAAACTCGCCATAATATTGGTTTTACAGCTATAGATGCCCTTTCTCACCCTTGGCAAATTCCACTGGCGGAAAATCGTAAATTTCAAGGACAGTTTGGCGAAGGTACTGCACCAGGTGGGGGTAAAATCGGTCTTTTGAAGCCGCTAACTTATATGAATCGTTCGGGACAGTCAGTGCAAGCGGTAAGAAGTTGGTATAAATTACCGCCTGAATCGGTTCTGGTGATTTATGATGATATGGATTTGCCTTTGGGGAAAACGCGCCTGCGTTTATCTGGTTCGGCTGGCGGACATAACGGCATGAAAAGTATCATCTCACATTTGAGTAGTCAAAATTTTCCCCGGTTAAAAATCGGTATTGGTAAACCTAAGGGTGCAGCTAATGAAGATAATACCGATACTGTTTCCCATGTGTTGGGAAGGTTTTCTGCTACGGAAACTAAATTAATGACTTTGGTGTTGGAGTTTGTGATTGAGTGTGTAGAACTTACCTTGAAGCAAGGAGTAGAAAAGGCTATGAATTGTTGTAATAGCTGGTCTCCTAATTAAGCCTAACTTCTTGTTTGCAAGGGGCTTTATTTTGGTTGATGGATAGCGATTTTTGCTTGTTCCATCTAACCAAGTTCAGAGGCTTTCCCACAAACTTAAAAACAATATTACACCCGAATCAGGGGTACGTCGCAGCTGGCTAATTTTTTCTAAGAAAATGGTAAAGTAATTTTGCTTGTTGCAATTAATTAATTTCTTCAAGCAACGCCAATACCAACCCGAATAGGTTTATTAAAAACGACGTTTCCGTCTAGCTGCGACTGCTTTACGTTTGCGCTTTTCCAGGGGGGTTTCAAAGTGACGATGATACTTAACGTCGGCCAAAATTCCAGCTTTGGAAACTTGGCGTTTAAACCGGCGCAGGGCTGAATCTATTCCTTCGTTTTCTCCTAGAACCACTTGGGTCATTCTGAGTCTGTCCTCAATTTCTCAATAATCTCCATTGTAATATTAGCCTCAAACTGAGCAAAACCATCTGGTCTAAAGCTGAACAGCTTGCAAGTTTGGAATTTGGGATTTTTAGATATTTAATTCGGCTTACAGCACGAGTCAGGAGTCAGGAGTCAGGAGTAAAACTCTCTTGCTGTCTAGGTTTCAATTTAGATTCTGTACCTCATTTATCTGCAATCTGGTGTATTTGTATTTCATCTAGTTGATTAGTAATAATTTTGCAGTGGATGTTCTCAATCCAACAGTTAACTTAACCCAATATGTAAGCATACAAATCAGAGAAATTTAAGCAATTAATAAATTGTAGTTAATCTCTTATTCTAACTGTTGTTAACAAAAGTATGGTTATTTGAGAATTACTTACAAAAACTGAACTGGTGTATTCAGAGCTTTTATGACAACAGGTAATCATGTCATTTTCATGCACCCAGATGGAACTAGTTCATCTCACTATGCTTTTGTACGGTTTGTATATCACAGACCTGACGGATGTTTGAACTGGGACAAACTTGACTAAGCTGGTGTTCACCTTGGTCACATGGAAGATCAGCTAGGTGGAACATATAATGTTGGTGCTGTTACTCATGCTACAGGTGCTAAGGCTTACGCTGAATCCTTTGGTTTAAAAGTAGATGGTTCAGAAATTGAACCTTTATCTGGCGCTTCTAACACAGGTGAAACTATGTACAGTAAGCGATCCCAGGTAATAAAGTAACTACTTTAGTTCAATCAGGTGCAAAAATTGCACCTGGTACAGCCGCCTTTGTTGCTCAAGTTGGTGAACTGATTCGTCCTGATGGAAGTAGAGTTCCACCCAGACAAAGGGGTGCTGATATCGCCAAGCAGGTGATTGAATCAGGTGTTGATTTTATCCTGGGTGGTGGTAGCATAGATAGAATAATGGGTACTTTTGGTGTTGCTTGGAAACGCTCCCGATTTCTCCGGTAGCATTGTTTCCAAGGACTATGTTGTTTTTGAATTCTGATTTCAACTTTTGAAAATCAAAAGTCAGTAGCCATCAACCAGGGAAGAAGATTAGTTTTTCTATATTTTCTTCTCCCTGGTTCTTTTTTTATTCTGACGTAATGAGAGATTCCGAATCTAAGTCAATGGTAAGTGCTAATTGATATATTTGACGACGGGAAATTAATGTATCTTTTGCTAACTGTCTGCTGGCTTGGGAACAGGAAATTCCCTGTTTCATTATTTTTATTAATTCGGCTTTGAGTTCTGCTTCTGTGAGTTGGGGTTTACTCGGTAGAATTCCTGCAACTAACAGGGTATATTCGCCTTGGGGTTCTTTTTGTTGATAATGGGCGATCGCATCGGCTATTGTCCCTCGCCAAAATTCTTCATATAATTTAGTTAGTTCTCGTGCTATAATTATTGTGTGCCCGCTCCCCAAAATATATGCAAAATCTTGTAGTGTATCCCGCAATCGGTGGGGAGATTCATAAAAGACTAAAGTCCTCGATTCTGGTAATAATGATTCTAAATATTCCCGTCGTTGTTGACTTTTTGCAGGTAAAAAACCATCAAAAATAAACCTATCTGTTGGTAATCCAGCGGCACTTAAAGCGGTAATTACAGCACTTGCACCAGGAATAGGAACAACAGTTATTCCTGCATCAACACAAGCTTTTACCAGTTCATATCCAGGGTCAGAGATTCCTGGCATTCCGGCATCACTTACCAGTGCGATTGCTTTTCCAAATTGCAAATATTCCAACACTTCAGGAATACGACTACTACTGTTATGTTCATGATAACTCATCTGGGGAGTCGTCACTTGAAAATGTTGCAGCAATTTTCCCGTATGTCTTGTATCTTCTGCCGCAATTATATCCACAGCTTTTAAAATTCGTACAGCCCTAAAAGTCATATCTTCCAGATTGCCAATCGGTGTACCGACAATGTATAATGTACCTGGTTTTGGTTCAGTTTGCATACAAACAAATATCTTACATCTTACAAGATAAAAACCACAGTTCTAATTTAAAAATTTGGTTGAGCGGAAGAACCATCCCACTTAATAAAATAAGCAATTACACTTGGTTTTATTTCTTCACTCAGCCTAATATTTGACTATGGTGCAATATAGCTTTTAGGAACATCAATAGAATAGGACTGCTCACCCATTATTCACTTGATTTCGATATCCATACCTATTGTTCCTGATGTTTATAACTAATATGCTAACTATAACTAAACCTTTTGATTAAGCGTTTCTTGCTCACCGCAGAACTTCCATCAAGATGAATCAAAGCTAAATTTGTAAAACAGTATTCATCAGTTTTCGATTTAATCAGAAAATAGATTTTTTTACCCTCTTCATGTATTACATAGTCATCACTATCAACTTTGTTATAATCTTGGGGACTGATCACATCAGCAATATCACTCAAACCCAGTGTATCCATCGCCATATTTTTTAACATAATTTGTTCCTCTCCAAACAGAAAATGATTTTTACTATTAAAGTATCATGTTTATGATATACCAGTGGGTAGAAATTCTACTATAAAGATTTATCTTAAGCTGTAAGGACAAGCTTCCGAAAATGAAGATAATCCCGTTTCTCGTTCTGCGCTAATAATAGCAAGTTGATAATTCTTTCTAAAAAATCCGCTAAAAAAGAGTTAAGACTGGGTTCTCTGTCAAGAGTCTTTCTAAATGTAAGCGTTTTTATTTGATAGTCAATTGCCAACTACTAGAACCTAAATTAGGCTGAAATTGCCATTTAGAAAACTCCACAAAAAGAAATACCCAATTTCATTGGGTGTCCCGAAGGGACAGTTCGTGACAAGACAGGATCAATTATTTTGTAGTTTATTCTTAAGCAGATGTATAAGTAATACTTCTAATCTACTTTCTAATTCTCGTTTTTCAGAACGTCCCGTGTCTTCCAGTTCTTCTGCAATGTGAGCAAAATCAATTTGATGAAATTGTCCTTTTCTACGCAGATGAGCCTGTTCTGGTGTCCAAGCAGAAAAATCACTATCATGGTTAGCTTGATTCATACATCAAATATTCTATATTATATCTAATAAGTTTAACCAATTACAAATGACCAAATTTGCATTATTTGTAGGTTTAATTACCTTAGACCTAATTTACCTTGCCCAATCACCTCCAAAGAATAATCAAAAATTAGTTGCAACTGATTATGCTGTAGCAGCAGGTGGCCCAGCAACCAACGCATCTGTTACGTTTAGTTACTTAGGTAATAAATCGCAACTTTTAGGTGTACTGGGTTTACATTCCATGACGCAATTAATTACTACAGACTTAGCAAATTACCAAATTACAATTGTTGACTTAGATTGTAATAAACAAACATCACCACCAGTATCTTCAATTATTGTCACCCAAGGGACAGGAGAAAGGGCGGTAATTTCTATTAACGCTGTGAAAACACAAGTTAACATTAGTTATATCCCACCCAATATATTAGAGAACGTTGATATTGTTTTAATTGATGGACATCAAATGCTAGTAAGTAAAATTATTGCCCAAAAGGCTAAAGTTCAAGATATCCCAGTTGTTATTGATGGTGGTAGCTGGAAACCAGGATTTGAAGAAATTCTACCTTTTGTAGATTATGCTATTTGTTCGACTAATTTTTATCCTCCTAACTGCAAAAATGGAGAAGATGTTTTTAACTATCTCCAAACTTTTCACATTCCTCACATTGCCATTACTCAAGGAGAAAACCCAATAGAATATTTAAGTTATGAAAAAAGAGGTTTGATAAATGTTGCCAAAATTCAAGCCGTTGATACATTAGGCGCAGGAGACGTTTTTCATGGCGCTTTCTGTCATTATATTTTACAAACGAACTTTACAGATTCTCTAGAATTAGCTGGCAATATTGCAGGTGAATCTTGTCAATCTTTTGGTACACGCCGTTGGATGAAAACCGTAAAAGTAAAAATATAATATACTACTAGCTGTGGAACTGATCCCCATTAATAATGCAGATGCCAAGCCTAGTACAATCAGACGCAGCTTTTGCTTTTTCAGGTGGCGCTTAAACATTGCTAAAAGGGGAGAATTGATACTAATATTAAATACTTAATAACCAATTACTTTTCCCAACACAAGAAGGTTTACAAAACTGTTTATTAGGATAGATTTCAGATAGCGGTGATCCATAGTTTTCAGGAACAAATTGATGAAAGATTTACAAGAAATACTAAAAATTACTCGTGAAGTGGGTTGGGGTGCAGCTGAGTTACTGCGGTTTTATTATCAAGGAACAGCCCCCGATCCATATTTAAACGTACAATATAAGCAAAATGAGCCTGTAACTGTGGCTGATGTAGCTCTTAGTCAATATATTTTATCCAAGCTACAGGAAGCTTTCGGTAATGAAGAATTTGGTTATATCAGTGAAGAAACTTATAAAACCCAACATCGTAAAGATTCTGCCGATTTGGTATGGATTATTGATCCGTTGGATGGCACACGAGACTTTATTGATAAAACTGGGGAATATGCAATTCACATTGCTTTAGTTCAAGACACACGGCCAATTTTAGCGGTGGTGGCAATACCAGAAGCAGAGAAATTATATTATGCGACAAAAGGCGGTGGTACTTTTGTGGAAACCGTTAATGGTTCTTTGCCTTTGAAAGTTACTGCTGACAAATCTATGGAAGATTTAACCTTGGTTGTCAGTCCTTCCCACCGTAATGAAAGATTAGAATATTTACTCCAAAATTTACCCTGTCAAAAACAAAAAGCGATTGGAAGTGTAGGCTGTAAAGTTACAGCTATTGTTGAACAACAAGCTGATATTTACATTTCTCTTTCTGGTAAGTCTGCACCCAAAGATTGGGATATCGCTGCTCCTGAACTAATTTTAACAGAAGCTGGTGGTAAATTTACGCACTTTGATGGTAAGCCCTTAGAATATAATACTGATGACATCAATCAATGGGGAGGTTTACTGGCTAGTAGTTCTCAAGAACATGAGACATTATGCCAGAAAGCAGAGCAAATATTAGTAGAGTTTGAGGCTAAGTAGGAGTATGAAAGGGGTATATATAGGGGGTAGGTGTAGCGGAGCAACGCAAAACAGTGAGATCATGTCAAATTAGCAGGGTGAGAAAAGAAAATAGTTTTAGTTCTCATTAAATTAGTTACAACTCTTACTAGCTGAGTAATACACCCATTTTCCGTGTCTAGTTAAGTCCCCACCTCCCCTTGCTTCCCCTTCTCACAAAATCGCGTTGTTCCCGTTCCCAATCACCTTATTTTTGCCTTCTCATGATAAGCTGAAAGCTGATATGTGAGAAGCTTAACAGCGATGGAATGGCACGTAACTGATGCTCAAAGCTTGGCAATTATTGATGGTGAAATTGGCGATCATGTCTTTTCCCCAGCAGAGTATGAGATAGTCCGGCGAGTAATATACGCCACATCTGATTTTGAATATAAGTCTTTGATCCGTTTTTCAGAACACGCTTTACAAGCAGGAGGAGCTGCACTAGCAGCACGGACTACAATTGTGGTAGATGTGCCAATGGTACAGGTGGGTATCGCCTACGACATTCAAAATACCTTTGCAAATCCTGTGTATTGCAGCATGGACGCTTTGACTCGTCCCCAGAAAGAAAAAACTCGTTCTGCTTGGGGAATTGAAACCCTGGCCAAGCGGTATCCAGAGGGAATCTTTGTGGTTGGTCAAGCCCAAACTGCGCTAACTGCACTTGTAGATTTAATTGAAATTGAGGAAATTCGACCAGCTTTGATAATTGCTACTCCAGCAGGATTTGTGAATGTGGATGCTGATAAAGAACGTTTGCAAGAATCTTTAGTACCTTATATTACTATTGATAGCCGCAAGGGTAATGCAGTTGTGGCTGCTGCAATTGTTGATGGTTTGGTTGATTTAGCTTGGCAAGCTTATGGTCAAGATAGGAATGGAGGAAGTTAAGTAGGTTGGCGTTTAAAATTGTCATTATGGCAAAGCAAAAGGCAAAAGGCAAGAGGGAAGAGACTTTTAACAATTTTACATTTTGTTACAAACCTCCATTTTCTCACACCGACTTAGTTAAATGAGTTATCAGTTATCATCTATCAGTTATAATCTTCTCTTCTATACTTTTCTCGTTATGGACGGCGACGACGAGGTTTTTCCTGTTGGTCTTCTCGTAAGCGGAGACTGACTTCGTTAAATAAATCCTGTCGCAATAATGGATAGTCGCTCACCCATAGGTTACGACTGGGGATGTAAATATTGCTAAATTCTTCGATGCTGCTTAAATCTGGGTGACTTGACATGAGTATCATTTCTGCGATTTGACCACGTGCGATCACTTTGTGAGTAGGACGCAATGGTGCATCAAACTCGATTCTAAATCCTGTATCATCCCCCACTTCTAAGTTAATTCGTTTTTCGCGGTTTTCAATAATTACCAACTCGCCTTTGTTGTTGACAGTTTCTTGTTTACCTGTCAACTTGTCTGTGATCCACCAATCTAAAACTCTTCCTCGGAAAAAGCCGCTGTACTTGTAACGGCGGCTTTTTGCATTGCGGATACTGGCTTGAAATACGGGATACCACAACCAAAAAAAAGCGCCAAATACGCTAAATACAAAAACCAGCCCAAAATCTAGTCTGAACAAGATTTTTACTAGGAAAATTACAACTACAGTCACGACAGAAATTAATATTCGCTGTAACAAATTGCTGAATTTTCCCCAGTAGTATTTGTACTGCGGCCCACTGGCTATGAGGGGTATAATTTGTTCAAATTTTTGGCGAGTGAGGGGAACAAGCATATTTTAGAAAGAGATGATTGCTGAGTTTTCTAAAGAATTTTTTCTAGTCCATATACTAATGACTTTAGCTGGTTGACTTTCCGAATTGCTAGTAAGACTCCGGGCATATAGCAGGAGCGATCGCTTGTATCATGCCGTAAGGTGTAAATTTGTCCTGCTGCGCCAAAGATCACTTCCTGATGGGCAATTAGTCCTGGTAGGCGCACACTATGAATTCTAATACCTTCGTCAGATAAAGATCCTCTTGCTCCTGGTAGTTTCTCTGTTTCTTCTACTTGGGGCGGGTTAAAGGTTTTACCCATTTCGGCTAATAATTGGGCTGTTTGAATAGCTGTACCGCTTGGTGCATCAGCTTTTTGGTTGTGATGCAGTTCGATAATTTCTACATGATCAAAGTATTGAGATGCAGTTAGTGCGGCTTGTTGCAGTAATACCATACCGATGGAGAAGTTAGGAATTATTAAACAGCCTGTACTAGCTTTTTCGGCAAAATCGGCTAAATTCTTGAGTTGTTCGGGACTTAAACCAGTGGTTCCCACTACTGGACGAATGCCATAGGCGATCGCACTGCGTACATTGTCATAAACTGAATCTGGATGGGTAAAGTCTACTATTACCCCTGGTTGTAGCTGTCGTTCTCCTGCTACATAGCCCAACATTGGCTCTAACTGATTGGTAATTGGTACTTCCAAGGGTTCGCTAAAACCCGCCAATTCTCCTGCATCTTTGTCTTGATGTTCCGGTGAAGTATCAAGAGCGCCCATTAAAATCATATCCGGTGCTTGAGCAACTACTTTAATTACTTCACGTCCCATTTTGCCAGCTGCACCGTTGACAATAACTGGGATAGTAGATTGATTAGTCATATTTCCTGCAAATGCGTTTTTGACCATTTTACTCTTAAGGAAGACATTTTATAACCCTTGCATAGTAAGGATTTAAGGTTTTTAATCTCAATGTGTTTCTTTCATCCCCCACGGGGATATTATGCTTGTACTGATAAAATCTACTTTCCGATACAGAATTTACTGAAAATTCTATCTAAAACAGATTCTGTTACCTCCTCTCCGGTAATTTCTCCCAATGCATAAATCGCTCCTCTTAAATCAATTGTCCAAAAATCTAAGGGTAATTGCTCTATAATTGTGACTTGCACTTGTTCCAAAGAAATCTTCGCTTTTGTTAAGGCTGCTGCTTGTCTTTGATTAATGGCTAAATCAATATCAGCAGCTTGCACTTTTCCGGCTTTGACTATTTCTAAAACCGCGGTTTCTAAACTGTCAATTCCTTGATTTTGTGCTGCGGCTGTGACAATTTTGGATTTTGGACTTTGGATTTTAGATTGAAGAGTTTGTTTTTCTGCTATGGAAATTAAGTCTATTTTATTAATTACCAAAATCACTGGACGGTGTTTTACTTGTTCATAAATTTCTTGGTCTGCTTGTGTCCAACCTGCGGAAGCGTCAATGGTAAATAATACCAAATCAGCAGCACTAGAAGCACGACGAGATCGCTCTACTCCGATTTTCTCCACCTGGTCTGCTGTTTCCCGAATCCCGGCTGTATCTAAAACCTGTACAGGAATTCCCCCCACAACGAGCTGCGACTCCACCACATCGCGGGTTGTACCGGGTAAATCTGTAACAATGGCGCGATCGCTCTGACTCCAAGCATTTAATAAACTCGATTTTCCTACATTCGGACGACCAACAATCGCTACTTTTAATCCAGTTCGCAATAATTCACCTTGATCTTTTGTTGCTAAAAACTTGGTTATTTCCAACGTCACTTGATCAATTTCGGAAATAATTCTTTGCTCATCTAAAGGTGGTAAATCTTCTTCAAAATCAATGCGTGCTTCAATTTCCGCTAAAATATCCAAACATTGAGCGCGTAACTGACGAATAGGATGAGCTAATTTACCCTGTAACCCAGCTAAAGCAGTTTGTGCTGCTTGGGGTGACTTTGCACCAACTAAATCGGCTACACTTTCCGCCTGGGTTAAATCTAAACGTCCATTTAAAAACGCTCTTAATGTGAATTCTCCCGGTTGTGCTAACCTTGCACCATTTTCTAAACATAGTTGCAATACTTTTTGTACCGCTATAATTCCCCCATGACAATGGAATTCCACCACATCTTCACGGGTAAAAGAACGGGGTGCTTTCATAATCAGTAACAAAGCTTCATCTACCAGTTGCCTTGTTTGGGGTTGACGGATGTAACCATAAAGGATACGGTGACTTTCCCAAACTTGTCGTCTAGGTGCAGAAAATAGAGTTTGGGCGATCGCTATTGCTTTATCACCAGAAACCCGCACAATTCCCACACTACCTTGTTGGGGCACAACAGCAGTAGCTATAGCAGCGATCGTTCCAGTATTAGCTAACAGTTTCGACATGGGAGTTTTAGGATTTACAGGAGTTAAATAGGGGATGAGCATTGATTGCGCTTTACCCCCAAATTCCAGGATAATATTAGTTCTTGACCCATTACCAATAATGTAAAATTGATCTAAACGGTAAAAGCGCCCAAATGTAGAGAGGGAATTCACTGTGGAGCAGAAAATTAACTGCGCTGAATCTTGTGTTAACGGGTGTATTTTAGGGGACAAGTGTCCCAATATCGAGTCTAGAGAAGCTGCCTCAAAATTTATTGAAGAGACTTCTTTAGACAAAATGCTAGAAATGGCTGAAGAGAGACTGAAGAAAGAAATGATAGAACCGCCAAAATGGGTATTTCCAGAAGATCCATAAGTTGACATACTCGAAAGAAACAGTTTTACTACCCGTACACCCGTACACCCTTACATTTTTGATCATCTCCTAAAAAGAGGGAGTATCCAAGCCTAACCTTGTTGTAAAATAAATATATAGAACATATAGAAAGATTAGGGGGGGCCAGTTTACTGGTCATAAGCGCCTATAGAGACTATCTTCGGAAACCTCCAAGGTTTAAAGTCCAGCCAGCGGAAACAACTACAGCGGCTGTACCACCAGCGTATATCGGGTGATCGCGTTACAACACCAGAGTTCGCCCAACGCCTGGCTGCAATTAGCACGGAATTAAATCAGCCTGTATGTACCTACCTCAACCGTCGCGGACACGTCATCCGGGTGGGGGTAGGCACTCCATTTCAAACCCAAATTCCACCACTAGAACTGCCTCGTTACGGTGCAGAACGTCTTAGCGGTATCCGTTGTATAGCTACCCATCTTAAGGCAGAACCACCAAATGAGGCAGCACTGACAGCAATGGCGCTACAACGGTTAGATGCTCTAGTAGTTCTGAATATTACCGGCACGGGATTTACCCGAAGGGGTGGCGGTTCAACTGGGTACGTGAAAGAAGCTTATTTAGCTCATTTGCTAGCCAATAGGAAGCAGTTGCTTTTCACTCAGTCTTCGGGTCAGTTTTCGGGAATCACCATCCCAGACACAAACCTATATTCCAGCGTATCGCCACCTCTAAGTTTAGATGCGATCGCCGACGAGGATTTTCTGGACTTGGTGGAAAGTCTAGAAGAAGAATTCAGTCGGGAATATATCGCCCAGGAAGTAGATGCTGACCATGATCGCGTGGTCATTGTGGGGGTGTTAACTGATAAGATGACTTCCCAACAATTCCAAGACACCATACTAGAACTAGCGCGGTTAGTAGATACAGCCGGTGGTGATGTCTTGCAGACGCTACAACAAAAGCGATTGCGCATTCATCCCCAAACCGTTATTGGTGAAGGAAAAGTCCAAGAAGTAGCTCTCACAGCTCAAACCCTGGGAGCTAATCTTGTGGTTTTTGACCGCGACCTCTCACCGACTCAAGTCCGCAACCTAGAAGCGCAAATTGGTATCAGAGTTGTTGACCGCACAGAAGTAATCTTAGATATCTTTGCCCAACGCGCCCAATCTGGTGCAGGCAAATTACAAGTCGAACTCGCGCAGTTGGAATATATGCTGCCACGACTCACCGGCAGAGGCCGTGCCATGTCCCGACTAGGGGGTGGGATAGGGACTCGTGGACCTGGTGAAACCAAACTAGAAACGGAACGCCGGGCAATTCAAAAGCGTATATCTCGACTGCAACAAGAAGTTAACCAGTTGCAAGCACATCGTTGTCGCTTACGTCAACGGCGACAACATCGGGAAGTTCCTTCAGTTGCGTTAGTGGGTTATACCAACGCTGGCAAGTCCACCTTGCTCAACGCCCTCACTAACGCCGAAGTTTATACAGCCGACCAACTTTTTGCTACACTAGACCCCACCACACGCCGCTTGATTATTCCCCATGTGGATACAAGTGAACTACAGGAAACCCTAATTACAGATACAGTAGGGTTTATTCACGAGTTACCTAACTCCTTAATGGATGCCTTCCGTGCCACCTTGGAGGAAGTAACAGAAGCAGATGCCCTCATACATTTAGTGGATTTATCCCATCCTGCCTGGTTGAGTCACATTCGTTCAGTTCGGGATATTCTCGCTCAAATGCCCATCACTCCTGGGCCATGCTTGGTTGTATTTAACAAAATCGATCAAGTCGATAGCGAAGCCCTGGCTTTAGCAAGGGAAGAATTCCCTCTGGCAGTGTTTATTTCTGCCAGTCAGCGTTTAGGCTTAGAAACCTTACGCCAGCGTCTGTCCCAGTTGATTCAATATGCTGTAGACGGTGATTGTTGACCGAAAACAGGGTGTGGGGTGTAGGGGAAAGAAAAGGGTGTACGGCAAAGTCGAATGCCCAATGCCCCATGCCCTGCCAAAACCCACAAATATGACAACGGGAGTATTTTTTAGTTTTGGTTAGAATTGAAAAGTATTTGTTCAAAATCAGAATATTATGACTGCAAAAGTAGAAATTTACACTTGGACTACTTGCCCATTTTGTATTCGTGCCAAAAACCTACTGATAAATAAGGGAGTTGATTTCCTTGAATATACTATTGATGGAGATGAGGTAGCCAGAAGTAAAATGGCTGAAAAAGCAAATGGTAGACGTTCTGTACCTCAAATTTTCATCAATGATGAACACATTGGTGGTTGTGACGATATTTACGCTTTAGACCGTCAGGGTAAATTAGACGACCTACTACTAACGTAAGATTCTGTAGTTAAAATATTCCATTCATTAACCTCAACCTGACGGGAATTCTGGGGTGGAATTTGCTCCTCATCCAGGCTAAACACATGATCATCTGAAGAGACGCTCACTCGAACAAATGGACATGATATAACAATTACATTTCCAGGTATTGAGGTAAAGAGGGTGAAACTGGCTTTTATTATTGATCCCATCCATCAGCTTGACCCTGGTCATGATACCAGTGTTGCTCTTATGGAAGCTGCACAAAAATTAGGACATGGAGTTTGGGTTACACAGACAAACCTGTTGAGTGTAGTGAAAGGAAAAGCTTGGGCTTTGCTTCAGCAGGTGGAACTTGTACCAGTGGAGTTGCTGGAGGGGCGTTGGTTAGCAGCGAATCCTTGGTATAAGTTGAGGGAATGTTCTTTTACTCTCTTAGAAACAATGGATGCTGTGTTTATGCGGACAGATCCACCAGTTAATGATGCTTATTTATATGCAACTTATACTCTGGATTATATTGACCAAAATAAAACCTTGGTGATTAACAATCCCAGTGGTATCAGAGCCGCAAATGAAAAAATGTATGCTCTCCAATTTAGCCAATGTATTCCCGAAACAATTGTCAGTGCTGATAAACAGGTGATCCGCCAATTTGTAGAGGCCAAGGGTTCAACGGTTCTTAAACCACTGGGGAATAAAGCTGGGGAGGGGATTTTATTTTTGCACTCAGGTGATCGCAATTTTAACTCTATTGTCGAACTGAGTACTCTTCAAGGTCGATTACCAGTAATGGTACAGAACTATCTACCAGAAGCGAAAGAGGGAGACAAGCGGATTATTTTGCTCAATGGTGAACCCATAGGGGCGCTCAATCGTCTCTCCAGTGGCAGCGATTTTCGTAATAATATGGCAGCTGGTGGCACTGTGGCACAAACGGAAATTACACCAAGAGAGCAGGAAATTTGCGGCTTATTAGCCGACAAACTGAATCAAGACGGTTTAATTTTCGTTGGCATTGATGTCATTGGTGGACACCTGACAGAAGTCAATGTCACCAGTCCTACAGGGATTCGGGAAATTGATCGTCTGGATGGAACTTGCCTTGGTCATCAGGTTATTCAATGGTTAGAAAAGAAGGTATAGCAGGGTGTAGGTTAAGCCAGGCTGAATTTCTACTTACTTCTTCACGAAAAACTGTTATGGCTGACGCCACGCTACCCTATCAGCAAACCCTAAATACAAAAAAACTCCAATAAAATATGGGGTTGGCAACTTAATTGCTGACCCCTATCGTAGTGAAATCAATCGAAAACACAGAAATTGTATACAGCACTCAACCGAAACTGAGACTGTAAATTTAATCTAAAATTTCAAATCTAGAATCACTTAATTTTTAGGTGGTGTGCGTCGCCGTTGGAGAAAATCAGGAATGTCTAATACTGGTTTTTCCTTGGGTTCTGGAGTTGTTGTATTTGGTTGATTAACCGTTGGTTGTGGTGTAGGTTTCCTCGTATTTGTAGGAGTTACAACTCTAACGTTAGCCACATTTTGTTGTGGTGCAGCTTGGATTTCGCCTGTAAACCCAGTCGCAATAACAGTAATTCTGACTTCTCCTTGCAGTCGGTCATCAATTACTGCGCCGAAAATAATATTGGCGTTGGGATCAACTACTTCATAAATTGTTTCTGCCGCAGCATTCACTTCATGTAGAGTCAAGTCGCTACCACCAGTAATATTGAACACAACTCCTCTAGCTCCTTCAATGGAGCATTCTAATAATGGTGAAGAAATAGCTGCGATTGCTGCTTCTCTGGCTCTAGATTTGCCAGAACTTACACCAATTCCCATCAATGCTGATCCTGCATCTGCCATGACAGCACGTACATCAGCAAAGTCAACATTAACTAAACCAGGGATCGTAATGATGTCAGAAATACCTTGCACCCCTTGACGTAGGACATCATCAGCATAGCGAAACGCTTCTTGTACTGGTGTTTGTTCAGGAATTACTTCCAACAGCTTGTTGTTGGGGATAATGATCAAGGTATCTACCCGACTCTTTAATCCTTCAATTCCTTGTTCAGCTTGGGTGGTGCGTCGTCGTCCTTCAAACACAAATGGCCGGGTAACTACACCCACAGTCAAAGCGCCCATTTCTTTGGCCACTTCTGCCACAATTGGGGCTGCACCCGTACCAGTTCCACCCCCCATACCGGCGGTGATAAATACTAGGTCTGCACCTTCTAAAGCCGTAGCAATTTCATCACGAGATTCCTCTGCTGCCTTTTGACCAATGGCAGGATTACCCCCTGCACCTAAACCTCTTGTTAGTTTTTGTCCGATCTGCAATCGACTGGGAGCGCCAGCTAAGGTAAGAGCTTGGGCATCGGTATTAATTGACCAAAACTCAACCCCAGAGACATCAGATTCAATCATGCGGTTAACAGCATTACCTCCGCCACCACCGACACCAATCACTTTAATATTGGCGACTCGTCCAGGAACAATTTCACCAATGCGGCTGTTTTCAACCATCTTTTTACTATCATTACTTTGTCCGAAGTTCAGCCCAGAACTACCAAAGGGATTGTTGGAATTAATTGCCAAAGATAACCCTGGCTGTCCCAGGGTTTGGGAATTTTTATAGGTAAGCTCTTGGTTATTATCAAGTGTCATTGGATTTGTGAAAGGTAGATAAACGACTTTTTCGAGTTTTCTTTACTTAAGAGTCAACAATATTTTGACACTGGCACAATCTCTGGCACTGTTTTCTATTGTTCTCTCTGCTTCCTAATCCAACAGGATTGGATGTGAGATAATTAGCTATCGAATCAGTCTTAAACTTGGGTGATCGCACATAGTGCAGCACCAGAGGCAATAATCGCATAACTAATTCTAGAAAAGTAGACCTAGCATTGTCCGAATAACGGTCTATATAACTTGATCTAGACATTAATATTTTTAATGCTACGTTGCTGATTTCTCCCCATATGTCTTTGTTAAAGTTATGCTCAATATCCTCCCACTATTTCTACCAAAAATTCTTATTAGTGATAAATTTTACAAATTTGCTTCTCCTTTTCTGGATTAGTTACTGCTTTCTTCTGAGTTTATTGTATAATTTGTGCGTTCATAGGGCTTGAAATACTTAAGAAAGGTATTTTGTCTGATTTTAGAGTTGATTTTCATCCAAAGCTTAAAGTATTTCTTATACACCTTAGCAGAGTAAAAGCAACTCTACACTCTAAATTCTCAACAAACCAGAGTAGTTGTAAACATACATGATGCTAAATTTTAGCTGCGTTATTCAGATGGTTAGTAGATATCACTAAGGCGATTTTGTGAGGTGGGGCAAAAAGTGTGCGCTCACTAAACCCAAAACAGG
>ERZ1034427.3-NODE-3-length-51041-cov-34.656455_pt1 | contig 51041 bp, 46 predicted proteins | sample MGYA00520607_ERZ1034427 | MGnify/ENA primary metagenome ERZ1034427 (study PRJEB33736, sample SAMEA104288489) | Azolla caroliniana | place: Brazil | collected 1987 | study: EMG produced TPA metagenomics assembly of the PRJEB19522 data set (Is there foul play in the... | reverse complement strand
TAACTTCTGATTGTAACTGCTCTATTAGATTCAGTCATATCTCTACTTTCTGACCTATGGATTCCTCTACAACTCCTTTTCGCTCAATGCTTTGCAGCAACTCTGTTTGTGATAAGTCTTTTACTATAATTTCTTGCCTCATGTCTCATATTTTATAACGCCCTGTGTCCCACCCTCAACTTTTTCCTTTTTTTCTCTTACCCCTACTTATTACGCCGATACTTATTTATAGAAGCAGATAGGTTGACAATTTCCGAGAAAAGAGCAGAAGCATTGGAGAAAATAGAGTTTAACTTAAAAAATAAACCATTTAAAACTTTACGTGGCAATTGTCAATTAGGAATAATTTCTCGAAAAGTTTGTATTGAAACTTGGTTTTCAGGAAATAGAAATCTTCTCGCTAGAAATAGACAAGTCAATAAAATATTGAGTAAATACATTGAATATTTTCATTTAACACTGAGTGATACTGAAGATTTACCTAATGGATTGGAACAAAACGAACATCGGCAATACAAAGGAAATTTTTGGATATAAAACCAAAGCTTTATTTCACGAAGGATATCTGAGAGAGATTTTTAAAGAACGTAATTTATCCTCTAGTAAATCTAGACAAAAAGAAGTACCCGAGGAATCTTACCTTGACCAATTATTAGCCAGAATTCAAGCATGTATACCAAGTGCATAGTTTTCAAGGTTTTATAGAGTCTTGTGCAAAGATTAATATCCAAGGAAAATAAATGAAACATAGTCCTATACCGCACCGAATATTATGAGTATAGGACTACCTTGATTTTTAGCCTAGAGAAATTATCTGTGGCTGAATTACTAATTTTTCTGTAGCCGTGAAAACCTCTTGTCTAGCCCACTGATCTGCTGCCAAGATGTCACTTAAAGAAGGATTCCGTGTGTTATCAAGTTGATGGTGATCGCACACCAATTCAATACACCGAGCAATATCCAAATAGCTAATTTTCTCTTCTAGAAATAGCGCCACAGCCTGCTCATTAGCAGCATTTAAAACTCCAGGCATAGAACCGCCAGCCCTACCCGCAGCATAAGCCAATCCCATACAAGGATATTTTTGATGATCCGGTTCATGGAAAGTTAAATCACCAGATTTCACCAAGTTCAATCTTTCCCAGTTAGTGTAAACTCGCTCCGGCCAAGATAAAGCATAAAGCAAAGGTAAACGCATATCTGGCCAACCAAGTTGAGCTAAAATAGAAGTGTCTTGTAACTCAATCAAAGAATGAATAATACTTTGAGGATGAATAACAATTTCAATATCATCATAATCCACCCCAAACAGATAATGAGCCTCAATAACTTCCAAACCCTTATTCATCAAAGTTGCTGAATCTACAGTGATTTTTCGTCCCATGGACCAATTAGGATGTTTCAGAGCATCAGCAACTTTTACTTCAGGCAACTTTTCCACAGGCCAATCACGGAAAGCACCACCAGAAGCAGTAAGTAATATCTTCCTTAAACCACCTTTAGGAACACCTTGGAGACATTGAAAAATCGCCGAATGTTCAGAATCTGCTGGTAATAGTTTCACACCATATTTTTCCACTAGAGGTAAAACCACAGGAGCGCCAGCAATGAGAGTTTCTTTGTTTGCTAAAGCAATATCCTTACCTGCTTCAATAGCAGCGATAGTGGGAAGTAAACCCGCACAACCAACAATACCAGTAACAACCGTTTCAACATCACCATAACGAGCCACTTCTATCACACCCTCTTCACCAGCCAGTAAAACTGGTTGGGGGTTGACATGCTTAATTGCTTCCCGAAGTTCTGGTAACTTATCAGCAGCAGAAATAGCCACAATTTGGGGACGAAACTGGCGAATTTGCGCCGCGAACAACTCCACATTCCGCCCAGCAGCCAGTCCAACTATACGAAACTTATCTGGATGGTCAGAAACGATGTCTAAAGTCTGAGTACCAATAGAGCCGGTAGAACCAAGAAGAGTAATAGCTTTCACAATGAGTTAACAATTTACGCTTACTCTTAACTATAAATTGTTGAGGACTCACTCTGAACGTCAGTTGCTAGTTAAGTGACAGGGAATAAGTGACAGGAGGTAAGAGATTTTAAATTTTGAATTTTGAATGCTAACTAATTTCCTGACATTTTAAGCACATAATTGATTTCACGTTCTTTAATTTTGCTACAGGAACCCGGACGTTTATAAACACAAGTTCCTAGCCTACATTGCTGCAAAGAATAATTTTGATATGTAGATGGTAGAGGAGAATTACCAACAACATAATTAAAACCTGAATTGGCAACTGCAAAGTCTATTTGTGTATCAACTTGATATATAGGTACATCACGGTGAAAATAAGTATAACCTCCTGATAAAGCCCAATTAACACCCCAAAGTCCAAGACCGCATACATTTTCTTCTGTACTTAAACTTTGCAAGACTACGAGATTATTAGCAGTAGCATAGAGATGTGTCATTTCCCAATTCGTGCCAAAAGTGGAAAAGCTTAAAGGAGCATAAATATTAAATCTACTCAAGAGAGCAACAGAAGTTGAACTCCAAAGATAAAGAGAGAGTAATATTACTATTATCTTGATGTGCAGTGAAGACCATCTGCAAGAAAATCTCAAAACTAACTCACCTGTGCCTATTCCTGCTAATATAAACAACATTGGTAATGCTGGATAAATAAAACGATATTCCTTATGAGCCAAGAAACTGTGAGACAAGATAATAATTAAGGCTAACCATCCCAAAATAGGAATACGACGAAAACCTATAATAGTAAGAATAATAATAGGTATGGATGGCCACGACCAACTTTTGAACAAAAAAATAAAATATTCATACCAAGGAGAAACACCATATAGTTTACTTCTACCTTCAACAATATTTACCCAAATATTCAACCAGAAAGATTGAAAAGGATAAGACCAAGTGAAAGCATCCACAGTACCAAACAATAATACGGGAGCTATAATACCTGCTATCATTGGCAACCATTTTTGCTGCCAACCTCGTTTACAAATGTAAACTACTGCAAAAATTATAGCTGGTATGAGATGAATTCTTAATGCTAAAGATATTCCTAACAGACATCCTGATAAAAATAGGCGATTTCTAGTGATAAAATCTTTTTGCACTCCTAAGTAAATTCCAGGTAAGAGGAAATGAGTAGCTACAACTTCGGTAAAAGCTTTGGGTGAAAAATAGATCAACTCAAACCATATAGTACAAATAGCGGCACAAATAAGGGCTGTAATTGTTCCTCCTATTTTTTTTCCCCAAACATAAGCAACTAAGATATTACTCAGGGAAAGTAGCGACAAAAAGATATTAACTCCTATTAAATATCCAGTAGAACCTTCTCCCATCGATGCTGTAAGGTGCATAACACCTGCTAAAATTCCTGGTAATACCCAAGAACGAATACCATCTCTAAATTCCCATGTGACGATCCCATTACCGAAAACTAGTCTATGTGCAGGTTCTAGGGATTGAAAAATTTCATCTGCCCAAAATATATTGGGAAACTTTAAAGCCATGCCAACACGCAGTATTAATGCGATAATAATCAGGATGCCTAATAATAGGTGTTCTGGTTTAAACAGGCGGTTCATCTATTGTTATGGAGAGATAATATCCTATATATAATATGATAATCTGACAAGTTTTAACTTCAGCATTCAGCCATCAGCCATCAGCCATCAGCAGTAATATTTTTCAGACTAACGGGAAAAATACCTATTTGATGATTAACTAATTTCTGAAACATTCTGACTCCTGACTTCTTACGGTAATTTTTAAATTGCAATAATTAAATTTAGGTATTTATATACTACATTCCTAAACCCCTACAGACTACCATCATCAGGTGAAATCAATTTAAAACCGTTAGATTCTCCTATAATTTTACTTTGATTTAAATTAATTTTCTCCCAAGCTTCATTATCGACCAACAAATAAGATTTATTAGATAACATTTCCTGTAAAGCTGAAACAGGAACAGCAATAATTCTACAATCACTATAAAAATCTAAACTAGGACGACTATAACTAAAAGAAGTATAGATTTTCATTCCCGCTGGAATTTTTTGACGAATTAATGCAGCTACTGGTTTAACTGGGAAAGCTTCATTTAATTCCCAAATCCAAGATTTTGAACTCATTAATAGCGATAAAACTAAATACATTCCCGCAAATAAAACAGGGATGAAGTTACGATTTTGCTTGATAACTAACCATGCAGCAATACCCATACTTATTGCTAAAATAATACTCAGAGTAATTAATACAGGTTGTGGTCCAGTAACAATAAAGTAAGCACAACCTCCTAAACCAGCAACACTTAAGATAGCAAGAAATCCTCCCCAAAGTCTTACTTTAAATTTCTTTTTCTGCCAAATTTCGCTCAAGTTAACACCAATTGCTAAAGCTAAAAATGGATATATAGGCATTACATACCAGGGGAGTTTTGTATTCATAAATGAGATAGTCCCGAAGTAAATAACTGTGCTGATAAGAATCAAACAACCCCACGTAGTGTGGCGTCTCTTCCAAGCTAAATATAACCCTCCTGGCAAAAATAATAACCAGGGAAAACCATATTTAAGTATTTCTATTAAATAGAACCAAGCAGGTTCGCTATGACCTTCGACAGATTCTACCAGTCGTGCTAAAGTTTGTGCTTGCAAATTTATTTGTAAAAAGTTCTCTCGATAATGTTCCCATTGGGCAATATACCAAGCAATAGGTAAAGCATTTCCTAATAATGTTCCTATCCATAAATATGAATTGTTTAATAAATAAAACTGTCTATTGACTAATATAAATAAACCAGTAATTCCTCCCAACAGCAAAACAATCATACCTTTCGTAAGAGTAATTAATCCTAAACTAAATCCAATCCCTAAAGCATAAATACTTTGCTGACGGGATTTTAAAATACAAAATAATAACAACAAAAAAAATGTAATTACTGCACCATCTAACATTGCTAGTCTGCCATGACGGACTATAGGTAACATAGTCATGTAAACCAAACCAGTAAATAATGCTGGTAAACTTTGGTTAAAAACTAAATTTCCTACTGAGTAAAGTAAAGGCACACCTAAGGCAGTTAATACTGCACTTGGTAAGCGTGTTGTCCATTCATTTACACCTCCTAATGAGTAAGCAACAGCAATTAACCAATGGATTAAAGGTGGTTTATTATGATATGGTTCACCTCCTAAAGTTGGATAAAGCCAAACCATTTTATCAACCGGATTACGCCAAATTTCGCGGGCAACTTGAGCTACAGTCCCTTCATCCCAATCTCGTAAGGGAGAGTTTCCTAAAAATATCAGCCACAAGAATAAAGATATAATTAATAACCCTAATGAGCAGTATTTGTTCTTCATATTGAGAAGTTGATTAATGGCATAAGATTGATGATACTTGTCAAGTTTTCCAACGTTTTTAGTTCTGGTATATCGGGTTTTATCTTTTCGGCTATAACTAATCGTTTCTCAGCTAATCTTGGTTGAGACTTATATAAATGAACAAAGGCTAAATATGTCCATAGGTAATAATTTTGACTATCATATTTAGTTAATTCTGTTAGATTCTGGATTAATTCTGGTGCTTTGCATTGTAAAATTTGTGATAAAACCAGAGTATAACGCCAATTGAGGTTGTTTGGTTCATTTTGCAGGTAATAGTTAGGTGCAATTTCAACTTGCTTTAAATAGTCTTGAGTAGGATCATGTTGATTGAAATTATTTACCTGCTCAAATATATTTTCTAATATACCATTTTGTAGTTCTGGTGCTAATTGTGAGATGCGGGAAACTAAGTCTAAAGGTGGTAATTTTTCTATGTTCCCTTTATCTGTAAAATTTACAGTCAAATCTTGGATGTTTAAAGGTTTAATTTGGCGATTTATTCTATCTAAAAACAAAGCAGGAAGTTGATATTTTCTTAAAGCTAGTGTTTCAGTTAGAAATGTAGATAAATGCTCAACTACTCTAAAATTTTCTTAGGGAGCACATTTAAAACCACAGTATAGATTTCCCAGTGTGATTGCATGATCATGCAACAGTAAAAATTGCTGATTGTGCCATATTAATACTAATAAACCATTTTGTAGATTATCCTATTTATTGGTGACTTATGAAGTAACAGGATTATTTCGTCTGTGATTAAATAATTAGCAATTTCAACGACTCTTAAGCTAACTAGAGGATCAATAATATCTAATTTCTGAATTACTATATTGAGATTCTTACGAGAGATATAATCGCAAGTTATTATTATTTGCTAATTCCCACTTAGCTTGTAATTTTCAGTCAGGAGAAGATTCGACCGAAGATTTTAATTTGCGTTTAAATTCTCCTTCCTCTCCTGCTTGTTCTGGTTTGTTATCTCTTGTGATATAGTAGGAAAACTACTGTAAATCTTGGTTGATATGCGCTAATTCTGTGGTTAATCTTCTACCATGTATGCGAAAGTCTGCTAATTTACCGTAATAATCTAAAGTAAATTCGTTGATTTGCGGTGTAGAAACCGGAATTATCCCCAAAGTTAACCTTCAATAGGGAGTTGTTTGCTTAATTTCATCTATTAATTGAGAAAGGGGATATTTTTTAGCGTCATCATTGGACAAATATCTTCCTTCCCATGCTTGTATTAACGGTAAAGTAAACACGTTATTCAATAAAACTATGACACTGAATCCTAAAGTTGCTAATCTCAGTCTATCAAAGCTGAGATTTTCTATTAGATGGAACAAATAAGCTAAAATAAAACTGATGATGGGAAAAACAGGAAGAATATATCTAATATCTTTATTTGTACCCAAAGTGCAAAGTATGTAACTGCTGAATAGGTAAGTTAATAACCAAGGTAAATTAATAAATAGATTAAACCAGAATTTCCCGAACTATGATATTTAATTGCATCTTGGTAAAAGTTATATTTATTTACATAAACTAGTAAACTGGCTAAATTCACACATAATAAATATTGGTAAACCCACAGTTTCTGGTACAAGTGGCGGATAAAGTAACCATCCAGTAATGGGTGTTACAGAAGGATCTCCTTCCCTTTTTCTAAAACTGTTAGCGTGTAAAGCTGAAGTGATAATTATTAACGAGTTGACACTATAGCAAGAACTACAAATTAACCAGGCAGAAATTAAAGATAAACCTGACTGAGTTAGTTTAATAAATTTTCGGTTTGTGACAAAGGTAATTAATGTCCAGATACCAGGAATTAAAATAAAAACAAATCCTGTGGGTCTAGCCAAGATGATCAACCCTATTCCTAGTCCCAATATAAAAGTTAATCTCTATGAGATAAAACTGGTATAAGTATTTCTCCAAATGATTAAAATACTAAATATAGAAATGACGATTGCTGTTAAAGCATAATCTAATAAATAATCTGTTCTGACAATTCCCAATATAGGAAATAGTAGCCAGAAAATGCTGGTAGTTATAGCTATTTTGCGATTTTCAAATAAATATTTTCCTAAATGATATATAGATAATATAATTATTGCTGAATATAATAAATTAACTAAACTTGCTTGGTCGTATCCCTGACCAAACAGAAACACAAAGGTGGCTGTATAGATATATCCATGGGTAGCCGGATAACTAGGGGCTAATTGCCACAGAGATAATTACCATTCCCCTGAGAATAAATTAAAATTCTCAAAGATGCGATAATGACTTAATGCTCCTGTTAAATGTGTGCTTTGATCATATAGAGTTATCTAATAAAAACTAAGTTATATCTATAACTAATACCACTAACCAAATTACTAATAGTATGAGATAATCTTGCTCAGATTTAGAGTCATGCTAATAATTCATATTTACAGGAACACGACTTTTTACTAGATTAAATTATCTATATGCTGAAAAGAATTTCTAGTTCAATAACTAAAGTGGAGTTACTAAATTAGAAGATGAAATTCGACAATTTTCGTTCTCAGACTCTGATTTTAGTGGGTAAAACTAATTCATAGTTTCAGTGAGCAATGCGACAAAATTATGATTTTATATAAGCTGTTGTGGATTCAACAAAGCTAGATTAAAAACGGTGTAGAAAATTATCAATTGTTGTGAATCAGCCCATCTATTCCCTGGTTATCCCCATTGACAACGAAGAAGAAAATATTACACAAATGTATAGCCGTATAATTAATGTCATGGAATAATTAGACGGTTATGCTGAACTAATTTTAATTGATGATGGTAGCGGCTATCACTCTTTGAGTATGATCTGCGAACTGTATCATCATCATAGTTGAGTACGTTACCTGAGTCTAGCTAGAAATTTCGGTCATCAAGTCCCAGTCACTGCAGGTTTAAATTTTGCCCAAGGCAAAAGCATCATTGTCATGGATGCTGACTTACAAGACCCTCCAGAATTAATTTCAACCATGATTGACAAATTGCATGAAGGATATCGAGTCGTTTATACCCAAAGTATCTCACGTCAAAAAGAAAGTTACCTAAAACGCTTTACTGCATATCTTTTTTATCGTGTTCTCAAGCGTTTGGCTCAAGTTGACATCCCTGTGGATACCGGAGACTTCTGTTGAATGCATATACAGGTAGTAGATATCCTCAATGCTATGAGAGAACTTAAGCGCTACATTCTTGGTTTACGTGCTTGGGTTGGTTTTTGAGGAACATCCGTACTTTTTGAAAGAAATCCCCGTTATGTAGGGGATGTAAAATATACTTTTGGTCAATCTTTATCTTTAGCAATTGATGGTATTATTTCTTTCTCTAGAGTTCCCCTCAGACTAGCTACTTATTTAGGGCTTTTATCGGCTGCTATTGCTTTAATTATGATAATACTCGTGCTTTACTGGCAGATATTTGCACCAATATCTCCCTTAATAGGCTATACATTAATTACAATTGCTATATTTTCCTTAGGGTATATACAGTTAATTTGTATTGGTATTTTGGGTGAATACATTGGTGGGATATATGAAGAAGTGAAGGGTCGTCCTCTTTATACGCTTAAAGAAACTGTAGGTTTTACAAGAACTTGATCTACTTAACCCAAGTTGCTAGTTATAACTAGCAGTCCTTTCGCTCCCTCTAAATCTACGCCAGTTGCTCATGGGGGTTTTCCCCCATGAGCAACTGGCTTCTCTTAAAAAGGGGGACTTTGATTCCGTTTCCCCCCTTAGCAACAAGGGCTTATGGGGTATCTATTTCAGAAATAAACCTGAATATTGGTAACTAGCAACTTACGTTACTTAGAGGGTGTTTGAACAGTTATGCTGTAGCTTGCTTCCCTCAGGGTCAGGAGCGAAGTGAAGCATCTCAGATTAATTGCTCAAACCCTAGGCTCTAGAGCCTCCGGCATGCTTCGCGTTCACCCAGTGTCCCGAAGGGATACAGAATGACAAATTATACCTTTTCTAACTTTTCAAACATCCTCTTAGACTCCTGATTTTTTCAGAAGTAATTTTTCTTGTTCTTTATCCCAAAATCAGAGTTAAAACACTCAGGTAATATCAGTCTCTCTACGAGAATTTAGTTTACTGCTAATATCAGTTCTCATAAGTGTTGCTGGACAGTTTTTATTAAAAATTGGAGCATTAAAATTAGGTAAAGTTCATGCTCGGAACTTTTTGAGTCTAATTTTCAACATTATCACCATACCAGAACTTCTATTAGGACTTACCTGTTATGGTATTGGTGTGCTCGCTTATATCCTACTCTTAACAAGAGTTAATCTCAGTGTCACTCCTCCTGCTGTATTAGTTGGTTATATCTTTCCTATATTACTGAGTTACTTTATTCTTAAATAACCTATTCCTTTACTCCGTGTTGTAGGATTAGGTTTCATTGTGACGGGAGTGATATTAGTAGTCTGGGGAAAATCACTTAAAAATCAGAATTATTTATTGTCGTTGACACACAACCTCATTATCTATTAAGAAAATTATTTTTTTTGTATCCTGGAACAGGATCTATGTTAACGAATAAATATGACTTGAACATGGGAAAATATGATCAGTTGTTTTTTACTTATCCACTTATTGGATAAACTTTCTAAAACAATAATATACATCTGAAAATTCAATTTTCTCTTTAAAATGTAGGAACAAACCTTAGCAGTAAAATATACACTAATGGTAATATTGCTGATAGCTTGTGCCGTTATTTTAGGATAGATACTCTATTGTTATGGACTATTTATTTGGAAGAATCATTGGTTCAATATCCTACTGTGTTGACAAATGTACAAGACTCAGGGATTCATTGCTTAAAGCTAGTCGTGGAATGCTAAATACTCAGGTTCTGGGAAAATCAGTATAATCTAATCTTCCTGCCTAAATCTCAGATTTTCTGTAACTTTATATCCCAATTTTGATGATTACTAGTCAATTACTGAGTATCTAATATTTAGACAAAATCTGTTATAACCTACCGTCAGAAACATGACTGATGGTTCAACCCCCAAGGAGATATATAGTGGAACACAATAAGTCGTTTTTTTGGCCGCAGGGAATATTAATTACATTACTTTGCTTAAGTGGTACTGTAGGCATTGGTTTTATGATGCTTGTGAAGCCAAATATCTCTGATGCACAAAGTCGGCACGATATCACTAGTAATGATATTGCTGCTAACGTAGGCACTCAACAACGGATTGAGGCTTTTAAGGCGACAATACTCACTAGTTGGCAGCAAGAAGCACAAGAAAAAGGTATTACCACTGATGTACCATCACGCTTTCAAGGTGAAACAATTAAAGCCGCAACACTCCCCCCAGATCAGAAAGTGATTGCACTTACCTTTGATGATGGACCTTGGCCGAAAAGCACGGCGCTAATCCTTGATATTCTCAAAAGAAATAATATTAAAGGCACATTTTTTGTCCTTGGGCAAAATGTACAAAATTATCCAGATTTAACTAAACGAATAGTTGCTGAAGGTAATACCATTGCTAATCATACTTGGTATCACTGGTATCATAAAATGAACCCGCAAACTGCAGCCTATGAAGTTGCTAATACATCAGATATTATTTTTAAAACTACAGGTATAAAAACAGGTTTGTTTCGCCCACCTGGTGGAATTATGAATAATGGAGTAGCAGCTTACGCTAGAAGTAATAAGTATGCAATTATTATGTGGTCTTCAGACTCAACAGACTATTCTCGTCCTGGTGTCCCAAGATTAATTAATAATATTTTCAGATCAGCAAAACCCGGTGGTATTGTATTAATGCATGATGGCGGTGGTGATCGCTCTCACACAGTAAAAGCCTTACCAGAAGTTATTAATAAATTCCGCAAGCAAGGCTATGAGTTTGTCACTATTCCAGAAATGTTAGAAATGCAAGCTAAACATCAACAGTTACTTGCTAAGAAGAAGTAGTGATTGGTAATGGGTAATTGGTAATTTCTAAAAACTCTTACCCAGTCCCCAGCTTAAACCGAACTTAACTGTTTACTTACCTTCTCAGTTTCACCATTAGCTTCTGGACTGTCAACTTCTGAAGGTGGTACAACTTGCCAGAATTTAGGGAGATATTCTGACCAATTTTGTAAAATTAGTTGTGCTTTTGGTGAACTAGTGCGATCACCATGAGCCTTAATCAAATCATATAGTTGTTTTGCACCAGCTTCCGTCACCACCCGCTGAATTTTCACAAGAGCCTTATTAACCAACTCAGGGAAAGCACCATCTTCATCTAAGAAGTAACCCAGTCCACCAGTCATTCCAGCGCCAACGTTGCGGCCGACTTTACCCAGAACCACAACTGCACCACCAGTCATGTATTCACAGCAGTGATCACCAGCCCCTTCAATTACCGCTGTACCTTTAGAATTACGTACAGCAAAGCGTTCTCCGGCTAAACCGTTGGCAAATAATACACCACCAGTTGCACCATAAAGACAGGTATTGCCAACAATCACATTTTGTGACGGGTCATAGTTAGCATCTGCTGGGGGCTTAATAATAATTTCTCCCCCGTGCATTCCCTTACCTACATAGTCGTTAGCTTCCCCTGTCAAAGCGAGGGTTAAACCAGGAAGGTTAAACGCGCCAAAGCTTTGGCCTGCACTACCTTGGAAATTTAGGTTAATTTGACCCTCAAAACCACTGTCACCATATTGGGATGCGATTGCCCCTGCTAGTCTTGAACCTACTGTTCTATCAGTGTTGACGACTGTAAAAGTCTTACTGATGGTCGATTGATTGCTAATTGCAGCTTGAACATCCCTATCAGCTAAAATTTGGTCATCTAACACAGATCCATTGCTGTGAACCTCTTCATGTACCAACCAGCTACGGTTTTGTTTTGAGTCTGGTAGCTTAGTTAAGCAGCCTAAATTGATGGATTGGGTTTTAGCCAGGTTCACATCAGAATGCACTGTTAACAAATCTGCCCTACCAGTCAATTCTGTTAAGGATCGATAACCCAGTTTAGCTAACAAACTGCGAACCTCTTCCGCCACAAAATAGAAGAAGTTAACGACATGGTCTGGGATACCTGTAAAGCGTTGACGCAACTCCTCCTTCTGAGTGGCTACACCCTTGGGACAAGTATTTAAATGACACACCCGTGCCATAATACAGCCTTCAGCAATCATGGCGATAGAACCGAAACCGAACTCTTCGGCACCCATTAAGGAAGCAACCAGAATATCCCAGCCACTCTTGAGACCACCATCAACTCTTAAAATCACGCGATCTCGCAATCCATTTTCCATCAACACCCGATGCACTTCACTTAAACCGAGTTCCCACGGACTGCCAGCGTGTTTAATAGAACTTAAAGGAGATGCACCAGTACCGCCATCATGACCAGAAATTTGGATAATATCAGCATTAGCTTTCGCCACACCAGCCGCGATAGTACCAATCCCGATTTCTGCAACCAACTTTACAGAAACCTGTGCTTTTGGGTTGATTTCATGCAAGTCAAAAATCAACTGCGCCAAATCTTCAATCGAGTAAATATCATGATGTGGTGGTGGAGAAATCAAAGTTACACCAGGCTTAGAACGGCGCAACATAGCAATATAGGGGCTGACCTTTGGTCCCGGTAACTGTCCACCTTCCCCTGGTTTGGCACCTTGAGCGATTTTGATTTCGATTTGTTTGGCGCTGGCTAAATATCCCGGTGTGACACCAAAACGACCAGAAGCAACTTGTTTGATGGCGCTTGAAGCTATATCACCATTTCGCAACCCACTTAAATGGGGGAAATTGGATGAATGGCCAGTTGAGTCAACATCATTTAATACTTTGTAACGAACTGGATCTTCCCCACCTTCACCAGAGTTAGATTTACCACCAATGCGATTCATGGCAATCGCTAAAGTTTCATGTGCCTCTCGTGATAATGCACCTAAAGACATTCCCCCAGTACAGAAGCGTTTAGCAATTTCGCTGACAGACTCTACTTCTTCAATCGGAATAGAAGGACACTCACTGGCAAAATCCAACAAATCCCGTAACGCCGTTGTCGGTCTACCTTGCAAATACTGTTTATAAACTTCGTAATGCTCATATTTCTTACCATCCACAGCCTTATGCAGCGCCTTGACCAGTTCCGGGCAATTACCATGATATTCACCACCAGGACGATACTGAACAAAGCCCAGATTTTCTAACTTCTTCGCTGTCAGTTCCGGGAAAGCCTTACTGTGGAAAGAAAGTACCTCTTGAGCTAATTCCTTGCAACTAAGGCCACCAATGCGGGAAGTTGTTCCTCTAAAACCCAAAGCCAACAAATCCCCACCGATACCAATAGCTTCAAAAATTTGTGCTGCTTGATAGCTAGAAAGTAGAGAGATCCCCATTTTTGAGAGAATCTTCAACAAACCTGATTCTACAGCTTGGCGATAATTTGCGATCGCCTGTTCTAGAGTCAGAGTATTAATTTTCCCCCTTTCCATAAACTGTTGCGTTTTCGGATCAGACCACCAATCCTGCACAGTATCCAAAGCCATATAGGGACAAACCACACCAGCACCATAGCCCAACAAACACGCAAAATGATGGGTACTCCAACATTGGGCAGTGTGAACAACCAAAGATGTTTTCATCCGCACACCTTCGCGGATCAAATAATGGTGAACCGCACCAATAGCCAACAAAGGTGGAATATAAGTAAAATCAGCACTTATCGCACTTATGTCTTCTTCGCCCCCCTTAAAAAGGGGGGTTGGGGGGATCTTATCACTCAAGATCAAAATCTTCGCACCAGCGCGCACAGATTCCACTGCTTGTCTTTGTAAAGCTTCCACCGCCGCTTTCAAACCCTCTGGACCTGCAGCAATAGAAAACAAAGTTGACAACTCAGCAGTCGCAAAACCAGACAACTTAATTGCTGCTAACTCAGTCTCCGTCAAAATAGGCGAATCTAACTTCAGTTTGCGAGCGTGTTCTGGTTTCGGTTCTAATAAATTACCTCTTTCACCCAGTTCCAGCGTCAAAGACATCACCAGCTTTTCCCGTAAAGGGTCAATTGGTGGGTTTGTCACCTGAGCAAACCGCTGTTTAAAATAGTCATAGAGCAGATGGGGTTTTTCTGATAACACCGCCAAGGGAATATCATCCCCCATGCAAAAAGTCGGTTCTGCACCAGTATTAGCCATTGGCTGAATCACCATTTCCACATCTTCTGTGGTGTAGCCAAAAGCAATTTGTTGTTGGAGTAAGGTTTGTTTTTCTGGTATGTCATTGGTCAGATGTCCATTGTCAGTCCTATGATGACCATTACCGTTAGCACTGACAGCTGACGGTTTTACCAAATGTTTCAATTCTTGGCGATATTGTTGCAACCAATCCCCATAAGGATGTAGCTTGGCAATACGCTGTTTAATTTCCCAGTTCTTAAGAATCTCATTGCTGGTTAAGTCTACAGCAATCATTTGTCCTGGACCCAATCTGCCTTTTTCCAAAATATTGGCTTCTGGGAATTCCACCACACCTGCTTCAGAACCAACTACGATATAGTCATCTTTAGTAATCAAATAGCGAGCTGGTCTTAAACCATTACGGTCTAAAGTCGCACCCACTCTTTTTCCATCACTAAATACCAACAGCGCAGGGCCATCCCAAGGTTCTTGCAGACCACTGTAATATTCATAAAAATCAACAATCTCAGGATAATTTTGCAAAGAAGGTTGATTTTTGTAAGCCTCTGGAACCATCATCATTAAAGCTTCCAAAGGGCTGCGTCCAGAACGCACCAGCAACTCAAGTACGTTATCAAGACTAGCTGAATCGCTGCTGTCAGTATTTACCAATGGTTTAAATTCCTCAGCTCTTCCATTCCAAACCGGATGATCTAAGGTAGCTTCTCTGGCCATCATCCAGTTAATATTACCCAGCAGTGTATTAATTTCGCCATTGTGACCCAATAGGCGCATGGGTTGTGCTAAAGGCCATTTCGGCATCGTGTTAGTACTAAACCGACGATGATAAACAGCAAAAGCAATCTTGAAAGCCGGATTTTTTAAATCCGGGTAAAATTCTCCCAACACCGCCGAACGTACCATACCCTTATAGACAATTGTGCAGGTCGATAAGGAACAGACATAAAATTCTTCGGAAATATTTTTGGCTGCTTTAACAATACGGCGACGGGCAATATACAATTCCCGTTCTAATTCATCGCCACTTTTATCAGCCGACGCTAAAAAAACTTGTTCTATCTGGGGTTGATTTTCTTTTGCTTGCATCCCTAATACTTCTGAACGTACGGGGACTACTCGCCAGCCCAGCACAGTCAATTTTTCCTCAGCCGCTACTTGCTCAAATATAGCTTTGACTTTTTTTGCTGATTCCTGGTTTTGAGGCAAGAATATCATTCCTGCTGCCATATTACCACTATCTGAAACATTAATTCCTTCTTGTTGAAACAATTCCCAAGGAATCGCTGTCAAAATCCCTGCACCATCACCAGAGTCTTGGTCAGCGCTGCATCCTCCTCTATGTTCTAAGCAAGTTAGAGCAGTTAAAGCCTTTGTTAAAATTTCATGATTGGCGCGATTTTGCCGATGGGCTATAAACCCTACACCACAAGCGTCTCTTTCCTCTGATAACCATCGTTGTCCTGAGTAAGTATCCGTAATTTTCATGTCTGACAATGTAATGTTTTGACCCTGATTCAATGATTGATGATTCATACTCTATTCCTGAAATATTGAGTTACGGATTTTGCCACTATTGCTACTGCGAAGAAAAAAATTTCTAAATTTAGCGGTGGAGAAATACATAATCACAAAAATTTAGGGAAAAAAAATTTTAACTTCGGATTTACTTTTTGGGTTAACCGTGTTAAAATCACCGCGTTATTTTTTTATGTGTTTATGTACTATTAGAAAAACTGCCTTTATCTGGACTATTTGCTTTCCCTGACATTACGTTTATTTATGATGATAAAGCTAAGTATTTTTCAATCCCCTTGTAGCCAGATAAAGGGTATTTATCAGGATAACCTGCCTTGGTGTACCTGAGATTCAGTGTAAACTGAACAATCCACTGTCTCGAAAGCTGGAATTCTCTGGTTGCATGTCACAAGGACAGCGTATTAAACTATATAACCATTTGACGATTCGTAAACTATAGCTGTTCTCTATAATTTTCGCCGATTGTCAATCGTTACCTGTCTAGTTGACAATGAGACATCAGTGAACCCGCAACAGCCAATGACTTATGTCAAGCTGCGCTATCCGTGATGATAGAATATCTGAATTTTTGGTCTAAATACCAGGACTACTATTATAGCGTGTTTGTAAACATGTGTTATTTAGAACAATTAGCTTTAGTAGTTTTGGCGGGAAAATTGCTTGCCAGTTTTTACTGGATATAAATAAAATAGGCAAAATACATAATATCACTTTTATTGAAAAATAGAAGCTTAATCTTTTAAGATCTCCTCATAATTGATTAGATATCCTCTAAGGTGGTAAGGGGACTGGCAAATGGGGACTGGGGAAGTAACTTTCCTAAGGACCAATGCCTAATCACCAATCACCACTGCCCATTTAAGGATATTAAAAATGCCCATGCTCGTAATTAACAACCAGCGGTTTTTCCGCTATTCAGTTTCGTCAATTCTTTCGACTGCACTGTGTTTGATTGCTACTTATACTACTAGCGCCCAACAGTCTCCTAGAAGTTCTCAACTCCTGGCTAGGTTGACTTCTGAATTACCAACACCATCATCCGGTAGTCAAATTACCCTTAATGGTCGTACTTTATCAGCAGCCTGGTTACAACAACGGCAAACAGATGGTAAAGTGATAACTCATCTCAGTGATGGGGCACTGAGACAGTTGATGGGGGTGGATTTATTAAATACCAGCAATCCTGAACTACAACCTGTGGAATGGTTTTCCTCAGGTACACCAACACTTAATGCCAAGCTTTTGGGAGGATATCGCTATCTAGATATTTCTAATTTTGCTCACATTGCAGGTTGGCAAATACAAGCTAATGGCAACACCTTGGTGATTTCTACTCCCCAAGCAAAAATCAATAATATTAGTCAGGGAAAACGACCTAGTGGTGACAGACTAGTTGTTCATTTAGATCACCCAACTCCGTGGCAAGTTACACAAGGTCAACTGATAAAAAGACCTGTAGATTCTAATACACGAATTTCTCAACCCCCTAAACCGCTAAATAGAGAAAATAGAGAGTGGATAATTACTCTAGATAGTACCGCTGATAACAGCTTGATTCAAAGGTATACACCTCAATCAAGATTACTGCCAAAACAATTAAAACAATTACCTTCACCAGTTTCCCCTCAACAAATAATTCAAAAAGTGGAAATTGTTAATAACAGAACTATTATTAGTCTTAGTGTACCCTTTGGTTTCGCTCCCCTGGTTAGTGCAATCTCCAACCCGAATCGCTTGGTGATTGATATTCAACCTGATGGGTTAGTAGCAAAGGATATAACCTGGGCAAAGGGTTTACGTTGGCAGCAAAAATTTATAAATTCAGGTACAGATAGTTTTCCTGTAGTTTGGCTGGAAATTAATCCCACCGTTGTTGGGTTATCACTAAAACCGATTTGGGCTAACCCAGAAACCCAAACAGGTATAGCCCCCTTAATACAAACAGCACAACGTTATTTGGCAGTAGCAGGAATTAACGGGGGTTATTTTAACCGTAACAATAAATTACCTTTGGGGGCAATTCGGCGGGATAATCAGTGGGTATCAGGGCCAATTCTGAACCGAGGTGCGATCGGATGGAATGATTCAGGAAAATATTATTTTGGCCGACTCACCCTCAACGAAACTTTAATCACCAGCAATAACCAACCATTATCAATTCTATTCCTCAACAGCGGCTATGTACAAAATGGCATTGCCCGTTATACCCCTATTTGGGGCTCTACTTACACACCCCTCACAGATAACGAAATCATCCTCGTTGTCCAAAAAGACCAAATTATAAACCAGCTACCAGGTAGTAAAGTAGGTGTAACCCCAATTCCCATCCCTCAAGACGGCTACCTCCTCAGCTTACGCGGTACAGCTGCCACTAACACCTCTAAATTACCAATTGGTACAAAAGTTAGTCTTACCAGCACCACCACTCCTGCTGATTTTAGCCGTTATCCCCACATTATCGGCGCAGGTCCACTTCTAGTCCAAAATCGGCAAATTGTCCTTAATGCCAAAGCTGAAACATTCAGCGATGCTTTCATTGCTGAAAAAGCAGTTCGCAGTGCCATTTGTACCACCACCACAGGTAATTTAATCATTGCAGCCGTACATAATCGCGCTGGTGGCAATAGTCCCACTTTAGCTGAACATGCCCAATTAATGCAGGTTATGGGTTGTGTGAATGCCCTCAACTTAGACGGGGGTAGTTCTACAAGTCTATATTTGGGAGGACAATTACTTGATCGTTCTCCAAATACAGCCGCCCGTGTCCACAACGGTATTGGTATTTTTATTAACTCTCGATAATTCAGTCACTGCCTCAAGCGTTTTCAGGGTTTTCCCTGGTAATTGCGTTGGTTCTATGTAAGTCTGGAAATTAAAAGATAATTTGTTGAAGTTGACATTTTGATTTTCTGTCAAGGAGGATTTTTAATCACTTTTTAAAGTTGAGAACAAGCTGGCATTTTCCTTGATGAAGAGTTAATGTAGACCCAAGAGTTTTACTGGCAGTTGTTTACAGTGTAACCTTATATTTTGATATGGTTATCAAAGTGAAATCAAATAGCTAATTTTCCCATTAGCAATATCAAACACAATTTTTTCACTAAATATATATTAACAATAATAACTCTTTTGTATATCTAGAAATGAGGTAACTATGGCTCAATTTACAGAGACCTTACGTAACAACACTCTCACCCTAAATGCAACCCTTAATTCCAGAGGCGTTGCCGCCGGTGAATTACGCCCTTGGGGTTCTTTTACAGTTTTAGAAGAAGGGCGCGGATACAAAATTAAACGCATAGAAGTTAAGTCCGGACATCGCCTTAGCCTACAAATGCACCACCACCGTAGCGAACACTGGATAGTCGTTTCCGGTACAGCCAAGGTTGTCTGTGGTGAAAACGAAGTTTTACTAAGCAATAATCAGTCTACCTATGTACCCCAATGTACTGTTCACCGTTTAGAAAATCCTGGGGTAATTCCCTTGGTGCTAATTGAAGTGCAGAATGGCGAATACTTGGGCGAAGATGATATTATCCGCTACCAAGATGATTATGCTCGCAGTGACAAATAGTGTGTAGCAGTGACAAATAGTGTGTGGGATTTGGGAGCAGGGGGAAAATCAATTGTTTCTTCTGATAGCGTACCCTATAGGAAGCAAGCTACACTTAGTGTGCCGTAGCGATAGCGTGGCGATCACCATACTATACTCCTGAACTCCTGTAATATTAAATATGGATTTTCTGAGTGCTACAAAAATTCCATGATCAATTTCAGTCGAGCAGCGATAAATGAAATCGGGCGCTTAAAATCCAAACAACAGCCAAATATCTTATTTCGCTTGCGGGTTAAACCAGGTGGCTGTTCGGGTTGGTTATACAATATTTCCTTTGATGAAGCCGTCAAATGTGAAGATCAGATTTTTGATGTTCATAATATTCAGCTGGTCATAGACAAAGAAAGCATAAAGTATATTAACGGTTTAACACTAGATTATTCAGAGGATCTTATGGGTGGAGGTTTTCGCTTTTATAACCCCATCGCCACCTCTACTTGTAGTTGTGGCAATTCTTTCTCTATGAATCCAAGTTCTTAGTCTTTAGGACAGAGGAAATAAAGTAGGGTGTAGGGGGTAAAAGGTCTATTCTGATCTGATAGCGCAGCGTGGTGATCTCCATACTCCTGACTCCTCCAAAAAAAAATAATAATTGACATAAAAACACACAAAACGCTATAATCAGGATTTGTTAAAATAGATAATAAGCAGCAAAACGTGCTGTAACTCATGCCAACAATACAGCAGCTAATACGTAGTGAACGCGAACTAGCGCGTCAAAAAACCAAGTCCCCTGCTCTGAAACAATGTCCTCAACGTCGAGGAGTTTGTACCAGAGTATATACGACTACCCCTAAAAAACCTAACTCAGCTCTCCGCAAAGTGGCAAGAGTAAGATTGACTTCTGGATTTGAAGTTACAGCTTATATTCCAGGAATTGGCCATAACTTGCAAGAACACTCTGTTGTCATGATTCGTGGCGGTCGGGTAAAGGACTTACCAGGCGTGAGATACCACATTATTCGTGGCACCTTAGATACAGCCGGAGTTAAAGACCGGAAACAAGGACGTTCCAAGTATGGAACTAAGCGCCCAAAAGAAACTAAAAAGTAAAAACTAGGCGATTAATCGCACCAATGAACGATTATTGTCTGAGTCTCAGTACCCATAAAACACAGAATCTAGGGGCGTATTCTTGTTTAAGTAATCAATCCTTACACTTGCACTAAGCGAGCAAGTGTAAGGATTTTTAACCCAAATACTGTAAGGGATGTGAACACTTTGATTGAAATATTAAAGTTGATAAAGTTGTCGCTTTGTGTGTTTGATAAAGGGTTAAGAGGTCAATTAGTTCAGCTTTATTGCAACTAGAGCCAAAACTCAAGGAGATTTGAGCGGCCAGTTAGACCGCTTTTAGATTTCTGTGTTCTGATAGCATATAATTTCGTTGCCAAATTCCGAATTTAAGGATGAAGTATGTCTCGTCGTGGTGTTAGTCAAAGGCGCCCAGTTCCGTCTGACTCAGTATATAACAGTCGCCTTGTGAGCATGATTATCAGGCGGATCATGCGTCATGGCAAGAAATCACTTGCCGCCAGAATTGTGTATGATGCTTTAAGAACTATTGAAGAACGCACTGGTAACAGTGCTTTGGAAACATTTGAAAGAGCAGTGCGTAACGCCACTCCTTTGGTAGAAGTAAAGGCTCGACGAGTAGGTGGAGCAACTTACCAAGTACCAATGGAAGTACGTTCTGATCGGGGTACTACGTTAGCATTGCGTTGGTTAGTGCAGTTCTCTAGGTCTAGACCTGGTCGCACGATGGCCAGTAGACTAGCAAATGAGTTAATGGACGCTGCTAACGAAACGGGAAGCGCCATTCGCAAGCGGGAAGAAACGCACCGCATGGCTGAAGCAAACAAAGCATTTGCACACTATCGTTACTAAGTAGACCAACGATATATCGTCTTCAGAAAAAGCGGTATATCGTAGAACTTCTCAAAAAGACGGTTTTCCGACAAAGTATAGAATCTTAACAAAGAGTAATATACAAGATATCATGAGGCCAAAATTATAGGAGGTAACTGTGGCACGCACAAACCCGCTAGAGAAAGTACGCAATATCGGTATTGCGGCGCACATAGATGCGGGCAAAACGACGACAACAGAGAGAATATTGTTTTACTCTGGGATAATTCATAAAATTGGTGAAGTTCACGAAGGAACTGCTGTAACAGACTGGATGGATCAGGAGCGGGAGCGGGGAATTACCATTACTGCCGCTGCAATTACTACCAGCTGGAATGATCATCAAATTAACATTATCGATACTCCTGGTCACGTTGACTTCACAATAGAAGTTGAACGTTCCATGCGCGTTTTAGATGGTGTAATCGCCGTCTTTTGTTCCGTAGGTGGTGTGCAACCACAATCTGAGACAGTATGGCGGCAGGCAGACCGCTATAAAGTACCTCGGATAGCTTTTATTAACAAGATGGATCGCACGGGTGCGAACTTCTATAAAGTTCACGACCAAATGCGCGATCGCCTGCGGGCAAATGCGATCGCCATTCAACTGCCAATAGGTAGTGAAACCGAATTTAAGGGCATTGTTGACTTAGTACGGATGTGTGCATATATGTACACCAATGACCAAGGCACCGATATTCAAGAAACAGAAATTCCCGCCGAATTGCAAGGGCAGGTCACAGAATACCGTACTAAGTTGGTAGAAGCAGTAGCAGAAACCAGTGATGCTCTGATGAGCAAGTACTTTGATGGTGAAGAACTGACAGAAGCTGAAATCCGTATAGCCCTACGTAAAGGTACTATTGCGGGAACAATAGTACCTGTGCTTTGTGGTTCAGCATTTAAAAATAAAGGTGTCCAGTTGATGCTGGACGCAGTTGTAAATTACCTGCCAGCACCAACAGAAGTACCACCAATTCAAGGCTTATTGCCGAATGGCGATACTGTTGAGCGACGGGCTGATGATAACGAACCCCTATCTGCTCTCGCATTCAAGATCATGGCTGACCCCTACGGTCGCCTGACCTTTGTTCGTGTTTATTCTGGTGTCTTGAAAAAGGGCAGCTACGTTCTTAACGCCAGCAAAGACAAGAAAGAACGGATTTCCCGCTTGGTTCTGATGAAGGCAGATGATCGGCAAGATGTGGATGAACTACGGGCGGGTGATTTAGGTGCAGCTTTGGGATTGAAAGACACGTTGACTGGTGACACTTTGTGTGATGAAGGTTCTCCAGTCATTTTAGAATCTCTATTTATTCCTGAACCTGTAATCTCGGTAGCAGTTGAACCTAAAACCAAGAACGACATGGATAAGCTGTCAAAGGCACTACAATCTTTGTCAGAAGAAGATCCTACCTTTCGTGTTCGTGTTGATCCAGAAACTAACCAAACCGTAATTGCCGGAATGGGAGAGTTACACCTGGAAATTCTTGTGGATCGGATGTTACGCGAATTCAAGGTAGAAGCCAATGTTGGTGCTCCACAAGTAGCTTACCGGGAAACAATTCGTAAAACAGTAACCAGAATAGAAGGTAAATTTATCCGCCAGAGCGGTGGCAAGGGACAGTATGGTCACGTTGTAATTGATTTGGCTCCAGGAGAACCCGGTACTGGCTTTGAATTCGTCTCCAAGATTGTTGGTGGTTCTGTACCTAAAGAGTATATCAACCCCGCAGAACAGGGAATGAAAGAATGTTGTGAATCTGGTGTGTTAGCTGGATATCCACTCATTGATGTCAAAGCTACTTTGGTAGACGGCTCTTACCACGATGTAGACTCTTCAGAAATGGCTTTTAAAATCGCTGGTTCAATGGCGATGAAAGAGGCAGTAGCGAAAGCTTCACCAGTCCTTTTAGAGCCTATGATGAAGGTCGAAGTGGAAGTACCTGAAAACTTTCTTGGGGATGTGATGGGCGACCTCAACTCCCGTCGTGGTCAAATTGAAGGTATGGGATCTGAACAGGGTCTGGCCAAAGTGACTGCTAAAGTCCCACTGGCAGAAATGTTTGGCTACGCCACTGATATCCGATCTAAAACTCAAGGTCGAGGCATCTTCTCCATGGAGTTTAGCAACTACGAAGAAGTACCTCGCAACGTGGCTGAGGCAATCATCGCAAAAAGCAAAGGGAACGCATAATTAAAAAAGGAAACGAGCATTCATGGCACGCGCAAAGTTTGAAAGAAATAAACCCCACGTTAATATCGGAACTGTTGGCCACGTTGACCACGGTAAAACTACTTTAACAGCAGCCATTACCATGACTTTGGCAGCTATGGGTCAAGCTGTAGCTAAGGGCTATGACCAAATTGACAACGCACCCGAAGAAAAGGCACGTGGTATTACCATTAATACTGCTCACGTTGAGTATGAAACTGCAAGACGGCACTATGCTCACGTAGACTGCCCTGGACACGCCGACTATGTGAAAAATATGATCACTGGTGCGGCACAAATGGACGGTGGTATCCTCGTAGTTGCTGCTACTGACGGACCTATGCCCCAAACTCGTGAACACATCCTATTGGCAAAACAGGTAGGTGTTCCCAGCTTAGTTGTCTTCTTGAACAAAGAAGATTTGATGGATGATGAAGAACTTCTGGAACTAGTAGAACTAGAACTCCGTGAACTACTTTCTAGCTATGATTTCCCTGGTGATGACATCCCCATTATCAAAGGTTCTGGTCTACAAGCTTTAGAAGCAATGACTAAGAATCCCAAGACTCAACGGGGAGAAAATCCTTGGGTAGACAAAATCTACCAACTGATGGACGCTGTAGATTCCTACATCCCCAACCCAGAACGTGATGTTGATAAACCATTCTTGATGGCAGTAGAAGACGTATTCACGATCACAGGTCGTGGTACAGTGGCTACTGGTCGGATCGAACGTGGGAAAGTTAAGGTTAACGATACTGTCGAGCTAATTGGCCTGAAAGACACTCGTACCACGACTGTTACAGGGATTGAGATGTTTAAGAAGAGCCTTGATGAAGGTATGGCTGGGGATAACGCAGGTGTGCTACTGCGTGGTCTCAAAAAAGAAGACATTGAGCGCGGTATGGTAATCGCCAAACCCGGTTCGATTACTCCTCACACTGAGTTTGAAGGTGAGGTCTACGTTTTGACAGAAAAAGAAGGTGGCCGGAAAACACCATTTTTCGCTGGATATCGTCCTCAGTTCTATGTACGCACAACTGATGTAACTGGCACTATTAAAAGCTACACAGCTGATGATGGTAGTGCGGTAGAAATGGTAATGCCAGGCGACCGCATCAAGATGACAGTAGAACTAATTAACGCGATCGCCATTGAGCAAGGTATGCGCTTCGCTATTCGTGAAGGTGGCCGCACCATTGGTGCTGGTGTTGTATCCAAAATCCTGAAGTAGAACTCACCTTTTTGCTCTGAATTATAAGGGAGCAGGGATGGTTAAAATTCATCTCTGCTCCTTTTGTTTCCCCAAACTAAGGTTAGATTTTCAATTTTGGGTTTGGGATTGCCTCTAAAATCCAAAATCTAAAATCTAAAATCTAAAATCTAAAATCTAAAATTCACAGAACCTGGAAAACTGAACATGGCAACTTTACAGCAGCAGAAGATTAGAATTCGCCTACAGGCTTTTGACCGACGTTTATTGGATACATCTTGCGAGAAGATTGTAGACACTGCTAACCGGACTAACGCTACAGCTATAGGACCAATTCCTTTACCAACAAAACGGAAGATATATTGCGTACTGCGTTCACCTCACGTAGATAAAGATTCCCGCGAACACTTTGAAACCCGCACCCATCGTCGGATTATTGACATATATCAGCCCTCTTCTAAAACTATTGATGCACTGATGAAGTTGGATTTACCATCTGGTGTCGATATTGAAGTCAAATTGTAATTTAGTCATTCTTCAGTAGTTAGTTGCAAAGAACAAGAAACAACTGACTGCTGAAATTGAAGATAAATAAATATTGACTATGCTCTGGGAAAATTTATCTCAGAGCTTTTCATTTAACTATAAGACATAATGATAAAATACAAAGTAAGGGAAAAGTGGTGAAAAATATATTTTAAGAGTAAAGTTTATACCCAAACAACAATGACATCTTCTTCTAGAATCGCTGTCCGTGAACTACCTCTGTTCCCTTTAGCTGAAGTGGTTCTGTTTCCTAGCAGACCATTACCTCTACATATCTTTGAATTTCGCTACCGAATCATGATGAATACGATTTTGGCAGCCGATCGCAGGTTTGGAGTATTGATGATTGATCCAGTCAAAGGTACAATTGCCAACGTCGGCTGCTGTGCAGAAATTATTCATTATCAGCGAATGGCTGATGACCGAATGGAAATGTTAACTCTAGGACAACAAAGATTTCGGGTTTTAGAATATGTTCGTGAAAAGCCTTATCGTGTAGGTTTGGTTCAATGGATTGAAGATCAACCACCATCTAAAGATTTGCGACCCTTAGCTACTGAAGTAGAACAGCTACTGCGGGATGTTATCCGTCTTTCAGTCAAGTTAACTGAAAGAAATGTTGAATTACCAGAAGACTTACCAGATTTACCCACAGAGTTATCTTACTGGGTAGCAAGTAACCTTTACGGTGTAGCTCCTGAGCAACAGGCTTTGTTAGAACTGCAAGATACATATGCCCGCTTGCAAAGAGAAGCAGAAATTTTAACTTCTACTCGTAATCATCTGGCAGCACGTTCCGTTCTGAAAGATACATTTAATAATATGAGTTAATAACCAAGTGGCTAGTTATCAGGGAAAAGGCGAAAGGTAAGAGGTAAGAAAAAAATTTCTCCCCCGCTCCTCTGCTCCCTACACTCCATCAAGCTTATAACTACCAACTTGGTTAGCTATTAATAGCTAAAATATTATAACTGCCAAAAACTTTTAAAACCTCAGTAAAACTGCTTAACTCAGATAAAGTAGATCTGAGTAAAGGAGAGTTTATCCCTGCTTCTGCATCTATGAAAAATAAGTATTCTCCTAAAGAACGCTTGGTGGGACGAGATTCAATTCGACTCAAATTAATTCCCAGATGAGCAAATACTTCCAAGGCTTTGACTAATGCACCAGGCATATTAGCAGGTAAGCTGAAAGCTAAAGATGTATGAGTAGGTGCAAAAGATTGTTCAGCACTATCGGCTTGATCCACCACCCAAAAGCGTGTACAGTTTTCTGGATAGTCGTTAATCCCACTGACGAGAATAGGTAGATTATAAATCTGGGCGGCCCTGCTAGAAGATATTGCAGCTATTATTGGCACTCCAGGGAGTCGCTGTAATGCTTCTGTCGTAGAATTACTAGGAACTAAATTAGCATTAGGTAGAAATTTAGCTAACCAACCTTGACATTGTGCTAATGCTTGTGGATGAGAATAAACGGTCTCTATTTTATCTAAACTATTCGCACAGGAAATTAAGGCATGATTTATAGGCAGAACCAAAGCCAGTTTAATTTGCAATGTGTCTAATTGCCAAAGGCTATCCATTGTCATACTCACACTACCTTCAATGGAATTTTCCACAGGGACAACAGCTATATTAGCCTGTTGTGTAGTAACTGCTTGCAATGATTTAGCAATGGTGGGGTAAGGAGATAAGTTGGCTTCTATATTTTGATTGCTTTTTAGCCAGTTGAGATAAAAAAAAGCTGCTTGTTCAGAATAAGTTCCAGCCGGACCTAAATGTGCAATCACCGAAGGTGCGCGTTTCGCCATCGCTACAGTCATATTATTTTGAATTTTGGGTTCACTGAAAGTTCCTTATACTTCTATACCTTATATCCCACCTTCCGCACTCTAGTACAGTATGGCGTAAATAAACCAACCAACCATTCTAAATCTCTGAAAAGCTGACGCCCTATTCATTTTGAATTTTGTTGGCCCAGCCTGCTGGAAGCACTACTTTGTTAACGTAGCTCTTCTGAAAGAAGCATTTTGAATTCACAGCGGTACTAGTTCTTTGATGGAGTATTAATAAACTTATTGATTGTATACACATCAATTTAATTTTTTTTTTAAATATTAAAATTAGAAAACAATGCTTTAATCTACTCATGGCTACCAAATTTACTGCTTCCCAATCGGTCGAAATTGCTGTCCCCAAACAGCCTATTCCTATTCACCATTACTTGCGTCAGCCTCAACGGCTGGTGAATACTTTGACTGACAACAACAGGATTCACCAGTTGTCTGAGGAAGTGTTCCGGTTAAAAATGCGTCCTCTGACGTTTATTTCATTGAGTATTCAACCTACTGTAGACATGAGAGTTTGGTCAGATTCCCAAGGAACGATTTATTTACGTTCTGTCGGTTGTGAAATCCTTGGACTTGAGTATATTAACCAACGCTTTACTCTGAATTTAAAAGGATATTTATCACCACAACAAGTAAATAATGAGACTCACTTACAGGGAAAAGCCGATTTGGAAGTGGTAGTGGATATTCCCCAGCCATTTTCCCTCACTCCAAGAGCAATTTTAGAAGCCACAGGTAATGGCTTACTTAAAAGTGTGTTAATGACAATTAAACAAAGATTGTTACATCACCTACTCACTGATTATCGTCATTGGGTAATATCACAAACGCAAACAAAGGTTATTGGTGCTGAAAATACTGATTTAGCAATTCTCAACTTTGACTAAATTTCCAAGTAATTCCTGATTGGTAATTGGTGATTAATTACTCTAGCTTGCTGTCCCAACAATTTGGGATTTGCGTTAGCGAAGCAGATACAAATCCTTCTACCTTTTGCCTCATCACTGAATTTGGCAGGGACGAAAAGATCGACGATGTAAGGGTGATGTTCCGTATTTTCGAAGAGCCAGCAAATGATGCTGGCTTCCATAACCCTTATTACGCTCTAATTCATACATCGGATATTTAGATGCCAGACGTAGCAGTAAGTCATCACGCCAAACTTTGGCCATGATACTAGCAGATGCTATGTTGAGTGATCGCTCATCTCCCTTAATCATAGTTTCTTGTGGTATCAGTAAGTCCTTTACCAACTGATTACCATCAACTAAGCAGAGTGCAGGCGGTACTTTCAACTTCAGTACAGCCCGCTTCATGGCTAACAAAGTAGCTTGCAAAATATTAAACTGATCAATTTCCGCAGTTGTAGCATAACCAATTTTCCAGTCTAAAATGAGCCCATTAATTTGCTGTGCCAACTGAGTTCTGCGAGAAGCAGACAACTTTTTGCTGTCGTTAATTTTAGCCGCTATCAGTTTTGGCAATGCATCTGCTGATAACATCACTGCTGCTGCAACTACAGGACCAAATAATGCACCACGTCCCACTTCATCTACACCTGCAACCAAGCCATGAATATTAGCACAAGTGGACAACTCCCACCAACTAGATTCTGGTAAGGGTGCAGTTGACAAAACAGATACAGGTTTTGGTTCTGTTTCTACCATAAAAGCCGTTAGTTCTCCTCTATTGCTGAAGAACGACGGCGACGACGGCGATTAGGAGTAGAAGAAGTACTACTTAGTTCCTCTTCATCAGTGAAAGACTCAAATCCAATGGTGCTGGATTCTTGAACAGGAGGATCGATGATTAATGGCTCTAAAGATAGTTCTTCTACCTCAACTTTGGGAATGGGTATTTTGACTTTAGTCAGTTCAGAATTGGTTCTTTCAGAAACAGTTAATTCTGATATTGATTCTGATGTTGATGTTGATTCCATTGTGGAAGTTGATGTTTGTCCAGGTTGAACAATGTTAAAAATCACAGATTTGGGATTTTTGACTTCTTGCTCCAGTTTTACACTAGGAGAAATTCCCATCAAAGCAAACATATCTTGTTCCTGCACTGTCATTTCTACAGAAACAATTTGCGGAGGTTCTACCACCGGTTTGATGGGATCGATTTTCACTTTGGTGCGTTCAGTTCTTTCTGTCCATCCAGCTTTACCCAGAGTGGGTGTTCGCATAACATCTCTTTCTCGTCGCGTATCGGAGAGCAGAGAGGGAATTTCTGGTGTTGGAGCTATATCACTGTCAGCATCTAAATCTAAATCTGAATCGTTCACAAAAGCCAGTGGCGTAACCAGGCGGGTTTCATCTTTGCCATTAGCACCATTGATACCAATTCGACTACGACGGGTGCGGGTACGACGTTTGTTATCGCCCATTTCTTGATAACTGGGATGGTTAATCAGATGCATAGGTGTTAACTCAGCATCACCTTCCAATCCTTCCCCAAATGCATCATAGCTTTCCCGTGGTTCTGAGATGCGAGTAGATGGCATCCGTGGTTCTCTTTGAGATATGGGTGTTGTAAACCTCTCTTGTATATCTGCTGCGGGAATAGGCATCCGGTTTTCTATTTCCCCTGGTAAGCGCACGGTATGTCCTAAACCGCCACAGGTGGGACAAGTTTCCCCAAACAATTCATAAATATTTTGACCTTGGCGTTTGCGGGTTAGTTCTACCAAACCTAGCTCAGTTAGTTGGGCTATCTGAGGACGAGCTTTGTCAGCTTTGAGCGATTTATTAAAATGTTCTAAAACTTGTAGTTGGTCGCGCCGCGATTCCATATCAATGAAGTCAACGACAATTACGCCGGCAATGTTCCGCAAACGCAGCTGTCGGGCAATTTCTGTAGCTGCTTCGCAGTTTGTCCACAAAACTGTTTCTCTGGCTGTAGCGGAGCGCGTGAAGGAGCCAGAATTAACATCAATAACTGTTAACGCTTCCGTTGGCTCAATGATAATATAACCGCCAGAAGGTAGGTCTACTCTGGGTCTTAGGGCTTCCCGAATGGCGGCGTTAATGCGGAAATATTCTAAAATTGGGGAGCGGTCGCGGTGGTGGTCAATGAGTACACCTTGTGGTGTCTGACCTCCACTCCAGTTCTGTAAATACTGCTTAACTCGGCGCAAACCAGTGCTGGAATCAACAACAATGCGATTTACATCTGCGCCATACATATCCCGCAATACGCGCTGGATAAAGTCATCATCCCGGTTGAGTAATGCCGGAGCGCGGGTGGATTGGGCTTCCTGTTGGATGACTTCCCATTGCTTTTGTAGCAATTCTAAGTCTTCAATAATCGCTTCTTCTGGCTTACCTTCTGCCTCTGTTCGCACCAGCACACCCATACCTGCTGGTTTAATTAAAATTGCTAGGGCGCGGAGGCGGTTACGCTCACTTTCACTTTTAATTCGTCGGGATAAATTAACACCCCTGCCATAGGGCATCAGCACTACGTAACGTCCAGGTAGGGTAATGTTACCTGTGAGCCTCGGGCCTTTTGTTCCCGTTGGCTCTTTCATTACTTGTACCAATACTTTTTGCTGTGGTGTGAGCAATTCAGTAATGGCTGCGGAACTGCGCTTGAGTTTGAGTGGACCCAAGTCAGTGACGTGAATAAAACCGTTGCGTTCTGGATCACCAATATTGACAAAGGCTGCATCTATCCCAGGTAACACATTCTCTACTACACCTAAGTAGATATCACCAATTTGATGATGACCAGTGGCAACAACGAGTTCTTGGATTTGATCTTCCGAAAAAACGGCAGCTATTTGATGCTGTTCTGCGATAATAATTTGTTTTGGCATTCAAGTTCCTCAAAAATTGGCAGCACCAATGGGGATTAGAAGACTTTTTATACCTCTAGCCCCTACTGGCAGCCCTACACGGTGCTACTGGTAATAAAAATTCTAAATCTGAGAGAGCCTTCCATAATTGGAAGCTATTAATACTGTAATTGCGTTCACACGCCTGATTATTCCACAACGGCTGCATATGTTTTAAGTAATTAAACCAACCGTCCGTGGTTGATTTTTGATGCAATACTTTCACCATCTAGGGTAATTGTATTGAGCAGGTGTTGTAAAAAGCTAGAGTTGGAGATCAGGCGTAGAGCTATTGGTAGTAATTGATTCACAAGGTCGCTATAGAGAGAGTATTCTTTAATCTGCCTCAGTTTGTCTGGGATTCAATCCTAGAATTTGCACTCTAATATGTTTGCTTTCGCTCCCTGAATATCAGGGTAGTGAACCAACTCATTCAATAATGCAGCGCCAGAAAATTTCTCTTCATCTCATTCTAACGCAACCTTGCTAAAAATCAATTCCCATGATGTATAACATCTGGGCAGCTTGCTAGTAGTTGCCCTTCTGGGATTATATCTCTAAAAGTAGCCGGTTGCGGTGGATATGCAGGAGGTGAAATTCTGCTTTAGCCACTTTTTCTAAAAAAGATAATAATTGCTCAGGACGCAATATCACACCGTTATGACAACAGCTACCCAAATAACGTAAGACAGCTTTTGATTTGGTTGGGGAGTTATAGGCTTCTATTAATTCTAGATCAAACAAGCGAGCGCGCAGATTTATCATCTGATGTTTGCCTGATTTAGTTGTATGTTCTACCAAGAACTCCTCTGTGATTTTGATTACTTCAATCCACTCCTGCCATTGTTTTGTTGTCACATCATCAACCGTGGACACTGTGAGCAAATATTCTGCTGCTTGCATTGCTTGGTTAGCTGCGGGCGCTTTTAAATCTATCTCTTCCACTTGGTAGATGGGAATATCTGAGGGTAGTTGGCTGATTAACTGCTCATGAAAACTGCCCAAATCCATTGGTTGAGTTAACTCAAAATCCACAATTTCACCACTGCTGGTGCTACCCAAAGATAAAGCACTGGCTAGAGAAATCCGGGGATGGGGATGGAATCCACCAGTAAAGGCAACTGGTAAACCTGCTCTTCGTATGACTCTATCAAACAAGCGCATTAAATCTAGGTGACTAACTAAAGCCATATCACCATGTTTGCCGAACCGCACTCGTAAACGTTGCACCTTGGTAGTGTTGGGAATAAAATCACCAGCAAATTTAGGAATCGCAGGTGGCTTAATAACAATATTGTGACCGAAATCAGTACCACACACACCACAATGAGAACAACCGTCAAAAGAGCAATCGGGAACAATTGCTGCTTCTAGAGCGCGTTTTAGGTCCTCATATAGCCACTGTTTATCAATTCCGGTATCAATATGATCCCAAGGTAGGGCAATGTCAAGAGGTGATAGCCGAATAGTGATAGGTGAGACTATATCCTGTTCGTCATTCTCTGTTTCCTGTTCCCCGTTGCCTACAGAAAAAAGATTTAACTCGCCATTTTCAACTTGACGGTATTTCCAATCTAGACCAGCTTCAGCGATTGCAGTTCCCCATGCGGAAAAAGCCTGTTCTACATTGTCATACCAAGAATCCATCCCTGCACCCAATTCCCAAGCACGTCTTAAAACTTTACCTAAGGAGCGATCACCCCTGCCTATAAAGTCTTCCATTGCCGAAAGGCGAATATCAGTAAAATTCACCTTCACATTGCGAATGGTTCGGAATTCTTGTCGCAGTAGGTTTTGCTTGCGCTTAAACTCGGATGTAGAAACCGAATGCCATTGAAACGGTGTATGTGGCTTGGGCGTAAAATTAGAAATCGTCAAAGTCAAGCTAAGTAATTTTCTGCCCCTAACGCGGCATTCTTGCTGTAACCAGTTTACCGTTTCCGCAATGCCCAAAACATCAGCATCTGTTTCCCCCGGTAAACCAATCATGAAATACAGCTTGATTTTGTCCCACCCTTGTTCCCAGGCTGTCTTTACTCCCCGCAATAATTCCTCATTTGTCAAGCCCTTATTGATAATATCGCGCATCCGTTGAGTTCCGGCTTCAGGTGCAAAAGTCAAGCTACCTTGGCGCGTACCACCCAAAATATTGGCAATATTCTCATCAAATCTATCCACCCTCTGAGAAGGTAAGGAGAGGGTAATATTTTCATTTTTTAACCGATTTTTGATTTCCATCCCCACTGCTGGTAGAGATAAATAATCAGAACAACTCAAAGATAACAGAGAAAATTCATTGTAACCTGTCGCCTGCATTCCCGCTTCAATTGCTTCTACCACCTGATCTGGTTTCACATCTCGTGCTGGACGAGTCAACATACCTGGTTGACAGAAGCGACAGCCACGAGTACAACCCCGGCGAATTTCGATTGTTAGGCGATCGTGTACTGTTTCAACGTAGGGTACTAAGCCAATAGAATAAGCAGGAATCGGTGTTGCTACTCTCCGGAGAATGCGTCTTGGTACATCAGCACGCAGGGGATGTACTGCACCACCCTCTCCCATGTGATAAAATTGAGGAACATATACACCAGGGATTTGTGCCAAGTCCAGTAAAAGTCCTTCCCGACTTAAAAGAGCCTGTTTACCTTCTGCTAATACCAAGCCAATTTCTGGTAGTAGTTCTTCCCCATCTCCCAAAACAATAAAATCAAAAAAATCGGCGTAAGGTTCGGGGTTAGATGTTGCTGTTTGCCCACCGGCGAAAATCAAGGGCATTGGGGACTGGGAAGATGGATAGGAAGATTTATCTTTCTCCTGCCCCTTGCCTTCTGCCTCCTGCCTCTCTCTCCATGTTAAAGGAATACCCGCCAAATCCAACATTTCTAGGATGTTGGTTGCACCTAGTTCATAACTGAGACTAAAACCTAAAATGTCGAATTCTGTTAGAAAGCGTTTTGACTCTACCGCAAACAAAGGTGTTTGGGTCGTGCGGAGTTTTGCTCCTAAGTCTGGCCCTGGTAGGTAAGCGCGATCACATAATTGATTTGGTTGGGCATTCAAAATATTATAAAGAATGATATGCCCCAAATTAGATGCACCAACCTCATATACTTCAGGGTAAGTTAACACCCAACGTATAGTTGCCTCATCCCAAGGCTTGTGTACTGCTAAACGCTCGTTACCCAGGTAACGGGCAGGTTTTAAAATATCCGGTGTTATTAATTGCTCAACTAAAACAGCCACTTTGCTATCTTCTAGCTACCTTAAATTACAGCTAATCTCCTTCAACTTAGCATTAATTCTCTTTTTCAACCGCATTGCTCATGATTAACTTAGAACTGTTTTACATAAGTTTACATCCTGATCTGTAAACTTATGTTGGTTTATTTGAACATAAACTGATTTTTCCTCAATTGAGCAGTGCTCGGTAGAGTCTTTGCTAAATTCTTAGGGTACGGCTCTTTTGTTTAAAGATCGTCATAACTATACTACAAGATGTGTTCATATATACATTTTTTTTAGGTGACTTAAAAAACAATCTACATAAGATAGTCGAAATGCAGATTAAATCATCTGTGCCCTTAGATATCAATCTAACTATTGGCTAAAAATTACAGTATCTCAGCCAAAATCTCCTTAAACCCTCTCACTAATTTTTACCTTCAAAATGACAAAAGCAAGGTTGAGAACAAGAAATCTATCTAAAGTCTGTCGTGATCTATATCACTTAAACCCAGATATCTAGATCATTTTTTATACCAATGCTTATCGCAGATAATCAACAACAGTTAAAGTAAGTTCATTCTTTATGATCACACAATACGCGATTCGTCAATTAGTAGAGAAGGCGTTGCACATAAAAAAATTAACGCCAGAAATAGAAAATGAGATTAACTCAGAACTAACCCAACTAGGTTACATCTCTGATGTTGATTATGAAGCTTTAGAACTATTAATGGCAGAGATGGATGCTGGACGAGTGCAGTTAGTCCCCCGCTGGAGCTAAATTCCAGTCATTATCCACCATAAATGCTGAATTATTAAATAGAGTCTTCATAAATTTACAATTGCTGACCATCTTGGGAGGCTTGCCAAAATTGGTAAATGAACTGGTGGAGTTGCTGTTGAGCAGCGAGATCGTTGTCAGATTTTGGTTCTTTCGGTAAAAGATCACCCAAAAAGCTAATTACTTCTGTATCTAAAGCAGGTCGAAATAAATTTACAGGCCATAACAGATCAGATGCATCTCGCATATCCGTGATGAAGGGTATGTCTTGGGTAAAATTAACCAGCATTAAAGGACGCACCCAGCACAAATCTCGAGAAATCACCACTTGAATGACTTCGGCATAAAGATTTCTGTGGCCATAATCCAAAGATAGAATTTGTCCCGGTTGAAAGTTAGAGTTAATATCCATAATCAAGCATTGACAGTATATGCAAGGATTCTGTAGCAGTTTTCTTAATTCTAGAAGTAACGCTAATATAGTATTATGATTACCATTTGATATACAGTAGATTGCAGATCAATGAGGTACAGAATCTCAATTGAAACTTAGACAGCAAGAGAGTTTCACTCCTGACTCCTTACTCATACTGTATTTCAGTACACAGCACCAGCAATCCTCAGACAGGAAAATTTTTATGCCGGAAATGGGAATAAAATGTTATGAAATTAAGTAAATAACTGTTAAGCAAACGCTAGGCAGTAACCGCATTGTAGTAAATCAACAATAAAAGAGCAAAGAGTAGTGTCAGTCGAAACCATTGAGAAGCGTTCAACAACCCGCAAGCTCGCGCCTCAGTATCGCGTTTTGCTCCATAACGACGACTACAACTCTATGGAGTATGTGGTTCAGGTGCTAATGACCAGTGTGCCGAGCATTACACAGCCCCAAGCTGTGAGTATCATGATGGAAGCCCATAATAGCGGGTTAGCCTTAGTTATTACCTGCGCTCAGGAACACGCTGAGTTTTATTGTGAAACCTTAAAAGGTCATGGTTTAAGCAGCACTATTGAACCTGATTAATAGTCATTGGTCATTGATAAATGTATATAATATTGACTGATGATAATTGACTAATCCATGATAAAAATTAATCTAGAGCAAATCGCTCAACGCCCTGCCCCTTTGAGGCTGGGTTGTTTTATATTGGTTTTATTACTGCTATGGTTGCCTTTGGCTGTACCAATATACTTGCTAGTACCTGATTCTAATTTAGAAAGTATCTTGACAATCGTCATATTTTATGTTCAGTTTATCTTTTTGCTGAAGCTATGGGGAAAACAAGTCTATCAGCAACCAAAAATATTAACTCATTATGGTTTAGAGTTTTCCAGTCTAAATGGTGTAAACTTTGTCCAAGGTTTGGCTATTGGCTTAATTAGTATTTTTATTGTATTTAGTTTACAGGGTTTGTTAGGTTGGTTGGTATGGGAACAACCGAAAGTTTTCTTATTGAAAATTATTTTAGAAGGTTTACTAGTTGGTTTCGGTGTTGGTTTTGCTGAAGAATTATCATTTCGCGGTTGGTTGTTGGATGAATTAGAAAGAGATTATGGTTTCAGTTTAGCAACTTGGATAGACTGTATTTTATTTGCTGTCAGCCATTTTATTAAACCTTTAGAGTCTATTATTCAGACTTTGCCACAATTTCCCGCTTTGGTATTGTTAGGGTTAACCCAGGTATGGGGTAAAGGTTTATGTAGAGGAAGGTTAGGTTTACCAATAGGTTTACATGGTGGTTTAGTTTCGGGTTATTACATTATTAATGTGGGAAAATTGACAAAATATTCAGGAGTAGTTCCAGACTGGTTGACAGGTGTAAATAATAATCCTTTACAGGGAATAATGGGCGTGTTATTTATGGGTGGACTAGCTTGGTGGATGAGGGGTAAAGCCTTAAAATTCTATGATTAAATATTTGGTCATTTTACTGTCGTTGATATTTTCTCTGTCTTTCACATCTCCAGCGTTTGCTCTTGTTTGTTGCAATTATGATGGATATGAAGTCTGTATTTTTAATATTAAACGCAGTGCTAAGAAATATCGGGAATATAGGGCTGCTATAACTGTTGATGGTGTGAAAGAAAGCACCTGTAGAAGTTCACAATTCTCGTGCTAAGTTTAAGGTAAATAAAGATGGGACTGTTTCGGAATTTACAGAGAATAGTCCTGGTGAGATGATTTGTAGTTTTTTTTAAGAACTAATAATAGGATAGATCAACACGTAATCTCTTGTCATGAAATACTTTCGAGCCAAATACCATCAGCTTCTCAAGGTAGACCGGGTTTATTCTATTTATTTCCTGTGGCAAATATGCGCCACATAATAAATGTAGTTATTACCAGATATGCTAATACAGTTAGCCATTCTTGCCAACGTGATATATCATTCATAAACAAAACTTAGGAGTAAGAAACTCCCTCAAGCACTGTACCAACCAAACAAGCGCGATCTAAATTTACACCGCTGAAATTTGCAGTTTCTAGCTCTGCACAAAGTAAGTTTGCCCCAGTTAAATTTGCTCCTGCTAAGTTCGCACCCCGCAAATCAGCTTCTTCCAAATTAGCTTTACTTAATAAAGTTCCTTGTAGATCAGCCTGACTCAAGTCTGCACCTTTAAGATTTGCCCCTGTGAGGTTAGCACCGCGCAAGTCAGCAGCCCGAAAATCAACACCTTGCAAATTTACACTCATCAAATTAGCACCACTCAAGAAAGCACCTGCGAAAGAGGCATCGCTAACTGTAGCACCCATTAAGTTAGCACCACGCAAATTACTACCCCGCAAGTCCGCACTGCTTAAGTCAGCTTGCATCAAGTTTGCTCCCATGAGGTTAGCTCGCAAGTCAGTTTCTTGGAGGTTAGCGCCTATTAAATTCGCGCCTTCTAAATGTGCACCTTCCAGTTTAGAACCTGTAAAGTTAGCACCAACGAGGGTTGCACCGGCTAAGTTGACACAGCTTAAATCTATTTGGGATAGTTCCTCCTCTTCTAAGTCTGCTCCTGGCAGTTGTTTGATTTTTCCTGATCTAATAGCTTCTATGTTCATTGGGGGTAACGATTAATCTTTTCATTGCTTTTACTGTGGCTATCCCATGGAGAATCAAGTAACCACATACCTCTGCTGATTTTTGTTCTCATCAGGGGTAAGTCTAGTCCCTGTTGTAAACCCATCACTAACAAAGTTAGTATATCTATCAGTTTAGGGTCAAAACGGGTAGATTGTTGCTGTCTGCACTCATTTAAGGCTTGAGTAAATACATCTTTTTCACTTGTCTCTGAGTATAATTGTTTGCTAACTTGCCATTGAAAACTTGCTGCTAATGCTAAGATTCTTGACTCTAGGGGAATTTTGTCTCCTGCTAAACCTGCTGGTTGACCTGTTCCATTCCACCACTCAGTTTGGTGGGTGATAATTTCAGCAACTGCTCGCAGTCGTGGCATTGTCCGTAGTGTTTGCGCTCCTGGGACAAGGGGACAGCTTAAAGGACAACTGGGGGCATCTTCTTCGTAACTTGTGGATACACTGGGAGTGAGTGCGTTTTCTACTCTTTGGAGTGGATCTATACGGTGTAATAACGCGGCAAGACGCAATCTTTTAATTTGCCATGCTGGTAAATCCAATAATTGCCCCATTGTTTCGACAATTGTGACTACTTCTGACACGGCCATGGGGTTGTTGATCTCTGCTAAATCTAGCAGTTGGGCCATCCGTAAAAATGCCTGGATTTCGTTAGAAACTAAGTTACTATCTAGCACTGGGGGAATGCTTAAATTATTTTGTCTTGTTTGCAGGTAATCAACTACGCGGGTGACAACTGTGTTTACATCTTTGGGTGAGATGATGGCGGCTTGAATTGCTTGTTTATGGGTGTTGAGTTTAGTGGTTAGTTCTGGGTTATATTTTTCAATGTGAGCGATCATAAAGTCTGCTGTCTGTCTTACTAATTCAGGCTCAAATGTCCACAAACCATAGAATTTACGCTCTAAATCCGAAGTCGGTAAACCACCACTACCATAATCACTTTCAGATAATTCTTGACAAATTACCATTGCTGTGTATTGGGGTGACAGAATAATCAAGTGCCACTCCTGTCCCACAGGATCATCTGCTTCTAACCCTACTAAATTAACATTAGGTAGCTGACTGGTAGGATGTTCGGCAAAGCCAGCATCAGCAGCAGCGATAATCACAATTTCACGGCTTTTTTGGGCAATATCTGCGTATCTATTTGCCTCTTGCAGATACCATTTCCCGCATTGGAATGCCGTTATTACTAAAGGTTGACCTTCTTCAGTTAAAATGTGGTCTTCCAGAGCGTGACACAAAGCGACCAGGGTATTTTTGTAATACACCCTAAAGTGAATCGGCCTTCTACTGTGACGATGGGCTATTTCTAGTTGTTGGAGAATTGAACCTTGTAACATGGAGTTCGAGAGTTGGGGAGTTCGGGAGTCATTAAGGGCAGGTTTTCCCCGCCCACTCAGGACTTCAGGATTTCATTATCCCTGCACGTTGCTTTTCTTTGGCTTCAATTGGTGCAGAAAGTGCTGTTTCTAGTTCGGCACAACCTAATTTTTCTTCTAAGATATTCATAACTTCTCGTCCGAAGTCATTAGGGTTACGTCGCCAAGCTTGTAAACAAATTTCACCAAAGAATGAACCTAATGGTTCAGGATTCCACAGGAGTTTTTTAGCTGTCCAGGGCATCAAACTTATAGGATCATAACCTGGTTTGAGGATACCCTCCTTAAAAGCATATTCTTCCAAGTGGGTATGGGGTTGGAGTCCAATAAAGAAAATTGCAGGTTCGACTTTATCACCACCAAAAATTCGTTCCAGTTCCCGGTGATAAGCAATTGTTTGGCGGATGGTTTCGGGACGTTCGTCAATCACGTTAAAGGAGTAATTGACAGAAACCATATCATTGAAACCCGCTGATTTTAAATCACGGCAATTTTGTAAAACGGTTCGCAGGTTGTAACCCATCCGCATTTTGCGTACAAGTTCTTGAGAACCACTGGTAATGCCGATTTCGAAATAATTCATACCAGTTTTAGCCATCAGGTCACACAACTCTGGTGTTAAGTTGTCTGCTCTAATATATGCTGCCCAATTGATATCAGTCATGCCAGAATCGACAATTTTCTGCAACAGTTCTACAGCATCATCAATATATCTCCGGGCAGGGATAAATTGAGCATCAGTAAACCAGAAGTTTCTAATACCACGATTATATAATTGTCGCATCTCACCTACGACTTCATCAGCGGGATTAATCCGTACCTGTTTACCTTCAACAACAGTGTAAACACAATAACAGCAGTTGTGGGGACAACCACGCTTAGTTTGGATACCAATGTAGAAATCCTGATCTTGCAAGTAATAGTTAAATTCTGGCCAGATGGTTTCTATATAGTCGTAGTTACAAGCAGTTTTTTCTAGGGGTGTGGGTTGTTCATGAATCAGGCGTTCCCGTGGTTGATTTTGTCCCACTATATAGCAACGTTCATCTCGAAACTCTTGTCCACCTAAAAATTTTGCCAACAGGGTTTCCCCTTCACCTACAGAAATAATTGTTCCTGCTGGTAGGCTTTTACCTAACTGTTCATAAAATACGCTGACAGCACCACCACCTACAAGTACACGCCCTTGAGAGTGATATTTTTGGGTGCGTTTTAACCCCCGCTTAATTAGTGCTATATTACGCCATAATTCGATATAGTAAGCAATGAAGATTCGCAAACCACCTAATGCACCACGCAATTTTATGAATGGGTTTTTAGCATAGTAGAATTCAAAGGCGTTCTGTAGCGGATTACCGCCACGTCCACCCACTGGAGCATATATTTGAATATCCCGCCAAGAAAAGACTAGGAGTGTAGGCTTAAATTCATCAATGCAGGAATCTAGGGCAGCAGCATAATCTAGAGGTGGGACTGTGCCTAAGTCGAAAATCCGCTGTTTAATGTTGGGAAACAGCTTATGGACATGATCAGAAAGATAAACAACCCCAATGGGAAAGATAGGGTTACAGGGAAGGCGAACGTAAAGTATTCGGTTGTCTATCATAGTTGTTTTAACTGCCATCTTACCAATTTTTGGGGTAAATCTACATAAGCACCCAGTACACATCTCCAGAAATTAATTAAATATGCGTCATCCAGAACCCTGGTAAAGACTTTCCATGTAAAGCCTCTACCTTCTTTGTTGGAGATGTGTACTTTGAACTTGTGGGTTTGTGTGGTTAATCTTAATTTACCAATATTTATTTTTATTTTGCTTGACTAATAAATGAGCTAATGCTCATACGCGTAAATTTTCTTAGCTTAAAAGTGATAAAAAGTAAAATTGCCTGGCATTACAATTAGTGGATGGATCAACACTAACTGCTTCATTCGATTTCACTGCGGGTAATTTTAGCAACTATAAAGGAAAAATTAGCTCGCCTCAAAATTACTAAAATCTCAAAGCAAGCTAATCCTTATTGATACTTATATTCTTGTTCTTCGTGCCTTAGTAGTTCGTTTGTCTTAAAGCTGCTTAACTTCCGAAACCAACTTAGCCACCATATCCTTAGCACTACCAAACAACATCGTTGTGTTATCCTTATAAAATAACTCATTATCAACACCAGCAAAACCTGCACTCATCCCACGCTTAATCACAATAGTCTGCTTTGCCCGATCAACTTCTAAAATCGGCATTCCATAAATAGGACTATTCGTATCACTACGGGCTGCTGGATTCACTACATCATTAGCACCAATCACTAATGCTACATCAGCTTTTTCAAACTGGGGATTAATATCATCCATGTCGTACAACTGGGTATAAGCCACATTAGCCTCAGCCAATAATACGTTCATGTGTCCAGGCATTCTCCCTGCAACAGGGTGAATCGCATATTTAATATCCACACCCATGCGTTCTAGTTGATCTGCCAACTCACGGACGCTATGCTGTGCTTGAGCAACCGCCATACCGTATCCTGGTACAATCACTACAGAACGGGCATATCCCAACATCATTGCCCCTTCTTCCGGATCGATACTGCGCACTGTTTGATTACTTGCACCAGCGACTGCATCACCAGTAGCGGTAGAAACTGAACCAAAGGCACTAAATAAGACACTGAATAATGACCGGTTCATAGCCTTACACATAATCTCTGTCAGGATTAAACCAGAAGCACCCACCAAAGCACCAGCGATGATTAACATATTGTTCATCACCACAAAACCCGCAGCAGCAGCAGCTACACCTGAGAGGGAGTTCAACAGGGAGATTACCACGGGCATATCACCGCCACCAATTGGCAGTACAAACATCACACCCAACACCAAGGAGACAGCTACCACCGCTAAAAAGATGGGTAAACTATCCGGTGACATGATTAAATAGGCACTTCCGGCTATATATGTACCTAAAAGGAAGAGGTTAAATGGTTGTTGCAAAGGAAAGGTGATCGGTGTGCCACTAACTAAACCTTGCAATTTCGCAAAAGCGAGAAAACTTCCGGTTAATGTCACACCACCGATTAACACATCCAACAACATGGAAATGTTGACATGAAGGGGAATAGGTTGAGAACTTCCTAATAACCGCGAAAATTCGGCAACTGCTATAAGTGCGGAAGATGCTCCACCCAAACCGTTGAGTAAACCCACCATTTGTGGCATTTCGGTCATTTGCACTTTGTAAGCTACAACAGCACCAATAACTGAACCAATGGATAAACCTACTAAAATCATTTCGTAATTTAATATTTGCTGATCTAGCATTGTCGCGATAATTGCTAACAGCATTCCCACCGCAGCGACAAGATTACCGTTTCTGGCTGTAGCTGGTGAACCGAGTTTTTTCAAACCTAGAATGAATAATGATGCAGCGACTAAGTACGTCAGCTGAATCCCAGTGGGTAAAAAGTCGCTCATGCTTTCACTTCCTTTCTTTTGAACATTTGTAGCATTCTATCTGTGACTAGGAAACCACCGACAACGTTAACCATTGCCAAAATTAGAGCTACTAAACCGAGAATTACAGATAAATCGGTGTTCTTCTCCCCCGCAGCGAGTATTGCACCAATTACGGAAATACCTGAAATGGCGTTTGAACCTGACATTAAGGGAGTGTGGAGTGTGGGGGGAACTTTGTTGATAACTTCAAAGCCAATGAAAGAGGCTAAGACGAGTACGGATAAGGCGGCGAGTAATGCTTCTGTCATGTCTATTTTGGATTGAATGGAGAATTGGGTTTCGCGCAATCGCTTTTAGCGTTCGTGTAAAATGCTGGAGGCATATCTCCTAAGAGTCGTCGCTAAGCTGCAAAGACGTAAAGAAAGGGAAGGAATATATCTTAATCCGTTCATCTGTGTTCTAAATCTTTGTGCGCTGGTGGTTAAACTGTGGCTGTCTGTAGGGCTTCTTTTATGCGTTGGTTTCTAATTTCTACACCATGAGTAATGCAAGCTGCGTCTACGATGTCATCACCAAAGTTGATTTGCAAGGCTTTGTCTTTGATTAGTAGTTGCATTAATGAGGTAATGTTTTTTGCATACAGTTGGCTGGCGTGTACTGGCATAGATGAGGGGAGATTGATGGGTCCAATAATTGTTACGCCGTTCCAAACTATGTCTTTACCTGGTGCAGTACAAGCGCAGTTTCCACCCTGTTCTGCGGCTAAATCCACAATCACAGAACCGGGTTTCATTGCTCTTACCATTTCTTCTGTCACGAGAATGGGGGCCTTTCTCCCTGGTACTTGGGCTGTGGTAATTACTACATCTGAGTTTTTGACGTGGGTGGCTACTACTTGTTGGGTACGTTTTTTGCTGTCTTCGGAGATCTCTTTGGCGTAACCACCTGCGGCTACGGTGTCTTCTTCTAGTTTGACTTCTATGAATTTCGCACCTAAGCTTTGTACTTCTTCTTTCACGGCTGGGCGAATATCAAAGGCTTCTACTACTGCTCCTAGTCTACGGGCTGTGGCGATCGCTTGCAATCCTGCTACACCTGCTCCCATAATAAATACTTTGGCTGGGGCGATCGTCCCAGCAGCGGTGGTTAACATTGGAAAATATTTTGGTAATGCTGCTGCTGCTAACAGTACGGTTTTATATCCTGCTAATGATGCTTGGGAAGATAAAGCATCCATGCTTTGCGCCCTGGTAGTACGAGGGATTAATTCCATACTTAACGCTGTAATTTGCCGATTTGCCAATTTCTGGGCTATGACGGGATTACCCAAGGGATTCAAAAAGCTTATTAAAACTGATCCTGGTTTGAGTAAGTCAATTTCTGAACGTCCATCTTCTCTATCTTGGGGAGGACTTACTTTCAGTAATATATCCGCCTCACTCCATAATGTCGCTACATCACTGATAATTTTTGCACCTGCTGCTTCATAGTCTGCATTTGTGAAATATGTTTTGTCTCCAGCACCACTTTCTACATAAATTTCTAAACCCTGTTTGACCAATTTAGCTACGATGTCAGGAATTAATGACACACGACGTTCACAAACTTCAATTTCTTTAGCAACTGCTATTTTCATGGAATCTCCTGAAGATAAATACCTACATATCTACTAATTATGAAATTCCTCTGTTGAAGGATTTTCGCGACTTATGGTATATAAGCGGGTAATGTCAGCCCTGATTTTTTTAGTAGATTTAAAATTCAACTCTGTCTTCTCCAGTCTTAGTTTCTCTCCCCCAGCAAAGCTTGATTATGTCAATGAAAAAGTATGTACCTATCCTAGGTAGTTGGATACTAATTTACTTATTGCACATCTTATGGTCTTTTTCTAATGTTCTATATATGTCTTCAGATTATTTTCGGGATTGATAAAGTTGGCTATTTTTTGTTGGCATCATGCAATTTTCATTAAATTTCGCCACTTTAGCTTTCTTCAAATTATTAATTGTTAATTTTTTATGAGTTCATTCCTATTGCTAAATAATCTCAGGGACTCCTAAAATACTAATACTTGAGAGGGTTAATACCAACACATCTAGACTATACCTCTTGCAGAATTAATTTTATGTATGTTATAATCGGGGTAGTATTTTTTTTAGCCAAACAAAAAGTTAGAGTTACACAGTTATGCTTGAATTACCGAAGACAAAGAACACCAAAAATACATACAAATCTAAAAATTTCTATCATACCACAGAAAGAATTTTACAAGACGTCTACTTGATTCTGGTGGATATAGAAGAAAAAACTCTGTTTACAATACATCTGAGTAGCCACGGCAGTCAACTAGAAAGTTTGAGTCTAACCAAATTTATCGCAATTTAACTAGCGATCGGCGAAGTCATATTTCAACTTTTATGAATTTTCTTATATTTCTCAATATTTATTTATATGTACTCACAAACATTTAAGCAGATAAGCCAGATAACCTAATTTGATGTTTTACATCAAATCTACAACGATAACGATCAAACGATCAGGAGATAAAATTAAGTTCCTTACCCCACATCCTACCTACACCCTGCACCCTGGATTTTGGACGCACAAGACACTTTGATTTTGATTTTCCGTCTATCTTCAATCATAAAGTAGTAAACTTTAGTTACGAATACTAATGTGACTGTTACTTAACATTACAGAGATAATATTTATTTAGAGGATGCCTAACTATGCGACATTTACTTTCGGCTTTGGCTGTTACTGGTTATTTGTTAACAAGTCTTCCTGCTACAACTGTGGCACAAAGTTTACCTGGCTTAACATTGTTAAGTGGTGTTAAATCAGAAAATCAGCTGCCCTTCCGCTTAGATTTTGGTGGGCAAACAGCTTCGACAGACAGATATATACTCCAACTGCCTGCCAAAAAAATGAAATTGGCAGTGGCTCAATTTGCTATTACTTACCCTAAATATTATAAAGGCACCTTTGACACCAAAAAGGTCGAAGTTAGAGTCAAAGATAAAAGCGTGCCGCTGAGTGAAGTGAAATGGGACAAAGAAGGGCGGGTAATTGAAATATTAACCCAGAAACTAGTACCAGCAGGTAGCAACGTTGAGTTAGTCCTATCTAACGTACAGAATCCCACCTTTGGGGGAATTTTCTATTTCAACTGCCAAGTTCTCTCCCCTGGAGATTTACCACTACTCCGTTACCTTGGTTCTTGGATTATCAGTATTTCTTAAAAAGGGAATAGGGGATAGGGAACAGCTAAAAGAATAAATTTCTCGCCAGTCCCCAGTCCTCAGGAACTCTATCCAGAAATATGTTTAGATTGCCTGAGAAGTAGTAACATTAGAGATTGTGACTTTTTATAAAAATCGGCTAAGAGGAGAAAGGTATGCAAAGGACATTGGGCGGCACTTGTCGTAAGAGAAAAAGAACCTCTGGGTTTCGTGCCAGAATGCGGACACCAGAAGGTAGAAACGTGATTAGCGCCAGAAGAAGAAAAGGTCGTCGTCGTCTGAGTGTTTAGGGTAAATTCATCAATAAACAGCTGTTGTGCCTTTGCCCAAAGCATATAGACTAAAATCCCTGCGGGATTTTCAGGCAGTTTTCCGAGAAGGAATTCGGTGTCATAGCTCTCATTTCACTTTGAGAGCTTTAAAACCGTTGGGTGTAAAACAACCTTCTATGGATGCTGCCGATGTTACAACAAAACCAACTAGCTGTGAAAATTTAGCCACGACTAAAATTGGCATTTCTATTAGCACCAAAGTCAGTAAAAGAGCAGTAGTTCGCAACCGTATTAAACGGCAAATTGCCACAAACTTGTATCAATTACTACCTAAATTAGTGCCGGGATGGCGGCTAGTCATAATTGTGAAGCCAAAGGCAGCAGAATCTGAGTGCGTAAGCCAACAATTTCTGCAAGAATTAGAGCAGTTATTGGCAAAAGCTGAGGTCATAAATGGGGATTCGTGAAGAAATTTATTATGAAGGTAGCCCCCATATTGGGGATTTGATTCTCAATTTATTAATTGGGCTAACCTTGGTTGGTTTGCCATTGACTATTGGCGCAATAGTCAGAGCATTGTGGTTGCGTTTTCGCATCACTGATCGCCGAATTGCGGTGATGGGTGGTTGGATGGGACGCGATCGCACTGACGTAATTTACTCAGAAATCGTCAAATTAGTGAAAATACCACGTGGTTTTGGCTTATGGGGAGATATGGTAGTTACACTCAGAAACGGCACTCGTTTAGAAATGCGGGCAGTTCCCAACTTTCGGGAAGTTTATGAATACATTAACGAAAAAGTTGCTGCTAAAAATCCCCAATACAGTGGTGCTAAACAGTAGTCATTCATAAACTGTGTATATCAAGACCAATCAAATAGGAAAAAGACGGTGGGTAGGAGAGTAAGGAGTGGGAGATAAAGAGAGGAAGAGGACAAATAAATTTACCCCCCAGTCCCCATCCCCCAGTCCCCAATCTCCATTGGGCGGCTATCCGTAGCGAAGGATAATCGCTAATAAATGACTATTTAGATAAATTAGATTCAGTTCAATTTACAGTACCTCAGGTTGGATTCAGAATAATGGATTTTGGTATCGGATTTCTCTCGAACAACGTGATGCTGCCAATCATAGACTTCTTCTATGGTTTTTTCCCTAGCTATGGATTGGCCATCGTTGCCTTGACATTGATAATCCGCTTTGCGCTCTATCCCCTGAGTGCTGGCTCGATTCGCAGTATGCGACGAATGCGGGTTGTCCAGCCTGTGATGCAAAGGCGGATGGCAGAAATCAAAGAGCGTTATAAAGACGATCCGCAAAAGCAGCAAGAGGAAATGGTCAATGTCCAAAAAGAATTTGGCAACCCCTTGGCAGGGTGTTTGCCACTACTTTTACAGATGCCTGTCTTACTGGCACTGTTTGCTACTTTGCGGGGTTCACCATTTGCGGGAGTTAACTACTCTGTTAACCTGCAAATATTACCCGCCGAACAAATCGAACGCATTCAACCCCAAGCCTTTGCCACTGCTCCCCAAAATATCTACATTGCAGATGGGGAACACACAAAAATTACCGCTATCCTCCCTAGTGGTAATAAGTTGGCAGTAGGAGAAAAGACAAAAGTCCAATATCAAACAATGGAGGGCAAACCATTTGATTTGCTCTTAGCAGAACATCCAGAAACCAAATTGACTCCTGAATGGAAAATCATGAAAGGGGAAGATAGGGTAAAAATTGATGCCGAAGGCAATATAGAAGCCTTACAGCCAGGAGACGTGACAATTCAAGGCTCAATCCCAGGACTGGCGGCAGATAGAGGATTTCTGTTCATTGATGCTTTAGGTAGGGTAGGCGCACAAGATCCTGATGGCACAATTCACTGGGATATTGTGGCGATGATTGTCTTCTTTGGCATTACTCTTTACGTCAGCCAAATGCTTTCTGGGCAGAATTCCAGCGGTGGGAATCCTCAGCAGGATACGGTTAACAAAATTACCCCTGTAATCTTTTCGGGGATGTTTCTGTTTTTTCCACTACCTGCTGGTGTGCTGATGTACATGGTGATTGGCAACATTTTCCAAACCCTGCAAACCTATATTCTTTCCCGCGAACCTCTACCGGAGGAGTTGCAAAAGTTGGTGGTTCTCCAGGAGAAGGAAAAAGAAGCAGCAACCGCAGAAGCTAAAACTTTGCCCTTTGAGCCAAAAAGTTCTAAGAAAAAGGCTACAGGCTGATTATGAGTTACATTTCCATGCAGCATGTTGAAGAATGGTTAACACAATTGCTGCAACTCACTGGTATATCTACTAATGTTAGAGGGAATTTGGATGCTACTCCAGCTATTGGGGTAGATTCTCAAGAACCGGATAGCTACTGGTTGACAATTGATGAAACGAACTTGATGCCAGAACAAATCAGGATGTTGACTGGCGCTGGTGGTACTGTGTTGGATGCGATGCAGTATCTAGCAAATTCGGTGCTGAATTTACATCAACCAGAACACGCACATACATCTTATACTATTGAGTTGAATAGCTACCGTGTTAAACGACAAGCAGAAATTAGTGCTTTAGCAAAAACAGCGGTTCAAGAAGTGCGTTTTTCTGGACGAGAAGTGGAAATTAGATCCCTCAGTTCGGCTGAACGGCGACAAGTTCACAACTTTCTGAAGGAATTTCCAGATTTGGAAACCTTCAGCCGAGGGAAAGAACCCCATCGTAATTTGGTAGTTCGTCCTGCGACTGAACCACCAACAGATCCTGGCTATTAGAGCTAAAATCAAAGTGTAGTAACAGCAACTTTGCTGATTATCAATCATAATTTTGCGTGAGGATATCTCACAAATCCTATGGACGCTATTTTTATTCCGCAGCTAACTAAAGCCCCGGAGCGGACAGAGGAAATTCAAGTTAATGAGTCTCTGCCTGGTCTGGAAACTTTAACCCCGGTGCGTGGAGTTATCCACGTGCAGCATCAGGGGAATTATTTAGAAGTTTCCGCTCAGGCAGAATCAATTATTACTTGTACCTGTAACCGCTGTTTGCAGCAATATAATCAACGTTTGGCTGTTAATACTAAAGAAATTATTTGGTTAGATCCAAATGCTAATCAAGCCGAGGACTTGCCCTTAGAAAGGGAAGTGGCTATAGAAGATTTAGTGGAGGCGGTTTCACATGATGGTTATTTTTATCCTAGTGAATGGCTGTATGAGCAAATGTGTTTAGCAATTCCCCAGCGTCAATTGTGCGATCGTAAATGTCCAGGTATTTTGGATGCTGTTGCTAGTATTTCTGAGGAGATTATTGATAATCGTTGGTCTGCTTTGGAAAGCTTGAAAAAGCAACTTCCAGAATAGTAAAATAAACTCAAGTAAGGAATTTGAGTTATGGCTAGTGAAACTATCACGACTTAAGGACAAGTAACTATCCCAAAAGAAATTAGAGATTATCTCAACCTTGCTAACTGTGTTAAGGTTGATTTTTTCATTGATGAAAATGGGATAGTCAAACCTTATTCCTCTAAATATTCCTGTTCAAGATTTATCCGGGATTTTACATCGTCCGGGTATGACTCCCGCAACTTTAGAGGATATGGAAGCAGCAATTAGAGAACGATCAAGTGATTGGAGTTGATACAAATATTTTAGTGCACTACCTGACAAAAGCGGTTGGCGGAGGAGGCTATGTCCGCAATGGATGAAAGAAACCAATAGATATCTCCGAAAAAAGTTTATATTAAAATTGTGTCTTGACAGTTAAGACCGCTCCCTCAATGGTGTTCTTCGCCCGTACAAAAGCGTGGTTCTAGGTTGTGACGGCAATGGCATTGGTGAAGCGCTTAGACGCTATCCCGTTTAGAAGACTGTATAATTCCGTCAACCTGGGTCAGGGCACACTCTCAATTTTGAAAAAATTTGAGACTAGGAGAACCAAAATGGCGAAAAAACGGCAATCTCCCAATCAAGCATCTAAACTAGATCCGATTCACCCAAATGCTGCTGGTATTGATATTGGTGCCCAAAATCATTGGGTATGTGTGCCATCAGGACGTGCCAACGAATGTGTGAGACGTTTTGGTTGTTATACGGCTGATTTGTACGCAATCGCAGATTGGTTAACTGAGTCTGGGGTTGAGACTGTGGCAATGGAATCAACAGGTGTGTTGTGTACTGGATTCCGTTGTTTCAAATTTTGGAGACTCGTGGCTTTGAGGTCAAGCTGGTCAATGCTCACCATGTCAAAACT
>ERZ1034427.2-NODE-2-length-51121-cov-33.818216_pt1 | contig 51121 bp, 46 predicted proteins | sample MGYA00520607_ERZ1034427 | MGnify/ENA primary metagenome ERZ1034427 (study PRJEB33736, sample SAMEA104288489) | Azolla caroliniana | place: Brazil | collected 1987 | study: EMG produced TPA metagenomics assembly of the PRJEB19522 data set (Is there foul play in the... | reverse complement strand
ATTTCACCTTGGGCTAACAAGTCTTGAAACTGATGGTTAGTTATTCCCAGTATTTATTTTGTACGATGTGGATATTCTTGAATATAGTTAATTTAGTAGACTTTTCCTTTTGGTACACCCTCAAAATTCCCTTCTACCATGTTTTTCACACCAAGTTAATTTTCCTGACAGGTCTTTTGAGTCACAACGCCAGCATTTAATTGACGAGCAATTGCACGAACACAAAAATGCTACTGGCTCTTGGGCAATTGTTGAAAAAGATATAAGAAAGATTGCGGGGGCTATTATGCTCTGCCAACTGCTAGATGAATATCACGTACCCACCCAAGATATAGAAGTAGGATGGTATTTAAAGCCTTCTGTTTATTTAGAGCGTTCTGTTTGGGGTAAAGGATATGCTACCGAACCTGGACGCGCTATAGTTGACTACGGCTTTAGTAAATTGCATTTATCAGTCATTTATGCTGTAGTGAAACCAGAATATTATGCTTCTATCCGTGTTACTGAAAGATTGGGAATGAAACCATTAGGATTAACAACCAAGTATTACGGTATAGGACTGCTTTTATTTCAACAAACTGCATCTGATAAAATCGAGAAAATAGAAAATAAGTAATAGGGAAATTAACCTCTTGCCTTCTTCCACTGATAAATGATAACTGACCAATGACTAAAAAATGGTTTCGGATATGTATGACAGGGATATTCATCCTGTCATTTAGCTTAAGATTTTGGGGATTAGACCGATTTAATACCCTCGTATTCGATGAAATTTACTTTGCTCAATTTGGTAATAACTATCTTACCCATACACCCTTTTTCAATGCTCATCCTCCACTGAGTCAATATATAATTGGTCTGGGCATTTGGATTGGTAATCATATTCCTTTTTGGCAACATACTGTCAATGGGTCAACAGGTTCTTCATTATCTCCTTGGAGTTATCGTTGGGCAAATGCTTTTGCAGGTTCATTGATTCCTTTAATAGTTATTTTACTAATATACCAGTTAAGTTATCGTCGTGGTTTTGCTTTATTGGCAGGATTTATTACGGCTTGTGATGGTTTGTTATTGGTAGAATCTCGCTATGCTTTAAGTAATATTTATATAGTTTTTTTTGGTTTGATTGGACAATGGTTTTTTCTGTTAGCTTTAGGAAAGCAAAATAAACAACGTTGGTTTGCTTTAGTTATTGCTGGGATTAGTTTTGGCGCTTCCGTTGGTACAAAATGGAATGGTTTATGGTTTCTAGTGGGTACCTATGGGATATGGATAGCAGCTTGGATAATTCGGTGGTTGCAATCTTTTGCACCGTCATCTCGTGTTCCCTTATTTTCTTATCTACATCCTTTAATTAATTCTACAAACCCTCAATTTAACAGTGATGAAATTAATATTCAAACCCCACTACAAAACCTAACTCAAATCAATATTGTACAGATGTTATCCTCTTTGGGAATTATTCCCGCAGCAATTTATAGTCTAATTTGGATTCCTCACCTACAACTAGATACAAGGTATGGATTTATAGAGGTTCATAAACAGATTCTACAGTTTCATCTTCAGTTGGGTGGTAATAGCTCTAGTGTACATCCTTACTGTGCAGCTTGGTACAAATGGCCGTTATTAACTCGACCAATGGCTTATTTTTATCAAACAGCCCAGAGTTTTAAAGATCCCCTTCCTGTATTTGGACCACCCCTACCTCCTGGTGCGGGGAAAGTTGTTTATGATGTCCATGCGATGGGTAATCCCTTTTTATGGTGGTTCGGCTTGTCAGCGATGATATTTTTAATAGGGATGCTATTTGCAAAAATAGTTATATCAGGGATACAACAAAAACGGGTATTTATTCCCAAAGATATGGGTGTTGATACTTGGATTGGTTTATATATAGTTATCAACTATGCTGCTAATTTTTTACCTTGGGTGAAGGTAAATCGCTGTGTCTTTATATACCATTATATGTGTGCAGTGGTTTTTACATTTATTGCGCTCGCATGGTTTATTGATCAGTGTCTTCGTAGCTATTATCGGAAACTGCGTATACTTGGTCTAACAATAACCTTCACTATCATGGTTGCTTTCATTTTTTGGATGCCCATTTATTTGGGTTTACCTATTTCTACTGATGATTATAGAATGCGGATGTGGTTTAATTCTTGGATTTGATTTTTAGTTAACATAGCTACATGAAATAGCGTTTATCCAATCACCTGTATTTCACATTTCTTATTGGTATTTAGGATAACTGACTGTTAAAATGTGTGCAGTTGGAAAATTAGGGTAACTCTACCCAATGACAACTAATACAAATAATAATATTGACCAGACTAAAAAATTAGAAGAGCATGGTGAATTAAAGATTAGCTCAATAGCTGATTTATTTTTTGCTAGCTATATTGGTGGGATTTTTATCAGAGTGACAGCATATTTCTGAATAATCTGCGAATTAATTTAACAGTGCTAAGAGAGTTACATTTGGGTAGGATACTAAACCTGACAGGTGAGAGAATCCATTGCTAACTCCACTCTTGATGCACCTAAATAATAGAGGGTAACAGTGATGGATATCGGCTTAGAAGTGGAAAATATTCTAAGTGTTAATATAACTAGCTTGAAAGAAGCACCAATTCATATTTCGAGCAAAATTCAACCTCATGGAATTCTATTAGTATTGGCAGAGCCAGACTTAAAAATATTACAAGTTACTGATAACACCTTAAATGTTTTCGGAAGATCTGCCGAAGATATGGTGCAAAAAAGATTAGTAGATTTACTAGATGCCTACCAGCTAGAGAGAATTAAATGTTGTTTTTTGCTTGCTGGTTGTAGGGGTCAACAAATACCTGGGACCGATTATCTACAACTGCTATGCTATTTTGTCCTTTACCATTACGTGAGATCGCATCTTTTCTACTCGGAATCTGTTCGTAAGTATAGCCAAAATTCATCGTAAACATCCAAGCATAAACCTTTAAACCCCGTTCTTGCCCTTTTCTAATTCCTGCGGCTAATAAATCTACCTTTTCTCTACCAGGAGTGCGAACCAAAGCAGGCCAAACCGTGGGATTAGCTGCTGCTGGTAACAATACCTGACCATCATAAAATGCTTCCAAATCAACTTGGTTATAGCCAGTGTTGACAATCTCATCCATAATCTGATCAATTACTCCCGGGTGAGTGTCACAAGGATAAACGCAACCAGATAGCTTGGGTTTGAGACCAATTTCGACGGCGACAATCTTGTAATTTTTGTGAGTGTTCTTTTACTAGCTTTTGGTAACGACCTTGAGCATCTATCTTTATTCCCTTTGAGTGCTGATAAACGTGGTTGTTGTTTGTCCTTAACTGCTTTTGCTGATAACTGACAAAACTCCATTACTTGTGCCGCTGCTGGTTGAGTACCAAAGTTAAGTATCAACATACTACTGCTAAACAAAGCAGGAAACAGAGTCGTACACAATGATTTTGCTGTGGCGAAATTTAAAGGAGCTTTGTACATATTGCTGAATTTTTTTATAGTTTTGCTACATTTCTTAATTAAATAGACCTGTTGCAAAATTGTTTATGTGGTATGATAGGGAGATTTGGATTTTATGTATTTTTGGTGTTCTTTGCGCTCGCTAATTCAAACATAATCCTGTAACTCTAACTTTTGGCCAAAACAAAGACAACCCCTGATTATAACATAAAATTAATTCTGCAAGAGGTATAATATTATATAGCAACAGGAAAAATTTACACCAGCAGGTGGCTACGCCAAGCTACACGGTTAGCACTCAGGATATTTACAAGTACATTTGGAATATTTTAGAATAATACCCTGAATTAGAACAATCAGGGGAGTATGAGGATTAATGAATCAATACAGCATGATTGTCCAATAGTCAGAGGAAGAGCAGCTTCTCTTAGTCGCAATTCCAGAATTTAGCCATCACTTCACCCGCCGCAGGCATGCCGTAATTATATCTCTTACTCACGGTAAAACTCGTGAAGAAGCAATTTATCATGGTAAATTCATATCCCCGACTTCTGACATCAACTGATAATTTCTTTACAAGGAAGATAGAAAAAAAGAAGTTGAGGATCTTAGAGCGTTAGGCTATTAACTATAAGCCTCCATAGGTAAACAAGAACAAACAAAATTCCTATCACCAAAAGCTGCATCTATTCTTCCCACACTTGGCCAGAGCTTATATTCCTTATTCCAAGGTGCAGGATAAGCAGCTTGTTCACGAGAATAGGGATGATTCCATTCACCAACAATCAAACTTTCCGCAGTGTGAGGTGCATTTTTCAACACATTATCTTGAATATCCATTTCACCAGATTCAATGGCAGCCACTTCTTCACGAATTGCAATTAACGCATCACAAAATCTATCTAATTCCTCTTTAGATTCGCTTTCCGTTGGTTCGACCATAATTGTACCAGCCACAGGCCAAGATACAGTAGGTGCATGGAAACCATAATCCATCAAACGTTTTGCAACATCATCAATTTCGATATGCGCTGATTTTTTCAAAAAACGCAAATCTAAAATACATTCATGTGCGACTAAACCATTTTTTCCCTGATATAAAATCGGATAATACAACTCTAATCTCTTAGCGATGTAATTAGCATTCAGAATGGCAATTTTGGTTGCTTCTGTCAAACCATCTGCGCCCATCATGATCATATACATCCAAGAAATAACCAAAATACTCGCACTTCCCCAAGGTGCAGCAGAAACAGCACCCAATTCACCACCCATTCTAACTACAGAATGTCCTGGTAAAAACGGTAGAAGATGGGAAGAAACACCAATAGGACCCATACCGGGACCACCACCACCATGAGGAATACAGAAAGTTTTGTGTAAGTTCAAGTGACAAACATCTGCACCAATATCACCAGGACGACAAATACCCACTTGGGCATTCATATTAGCTCCGTCCATGTAAACTTGTCCACCGTGATTATGAACAATAGCGCAGATATCCTGAATTGCTTCTTCAAACACACCATGAGTTGAAGGATATGTCACCATTAAAGCAGCAAGTTCATGACTATGTTTTTCTGCTTTAGCTTTTAAATCTTCAACATCAATATTACCTTGCTGATCACAAGTAACTCCGATAACTTTCATGCCACACATTACCGCGCTTGCAGGATTTGTTCCATGTGCAGATTGAGGAATTAAACAAACATTTCGATGTCCTTCTCCTCGACTATGATGATATTCATTAATTACTAGAAGTCCTGCATATTCACCTTGAGAACCTGCATTCGGTTGTAAGGAAATTCCCGCAAAACCTGTAATTTCTCCCAACCATGCTTCTAGTTGTTGGAAGAGAATTTGATAACCTCTGGTTTGGGAAGTTGGAGCAAAAGGATGTATTTTACCAAATTCTGCCCAAGTAACAGGAATCATTTCTGAAGTGGCATTTAACTTCATTGTACAAGAACCCAACGGAATCATAGATGTTGTTAATGATAAGTCCTTGGTTTCTAGTTGATGCAAATAACGTAATAAATCGGTTTCTGAATGATAGCGGTTGAAAACTGGATGAGTGAGATATTGAGTTTGACGAAGTTGGGAAATGTGCGGATAAGAGGAAGTTAATCTTTCTACTGTAAAAGGTAATTCATCTTTCAGAGCGAAAATTTGCCATAGGTCGATTAAATCTGCTTCTGTGGTAGTTTCATCTAAGGAGATACCGACGTTTGAATTATCAAAAATGCGTAAGTTAATATTTTTATTGTTGGCAGCATCAAGAATTGCATCTAATCTGGTATTTCCTAATTCTACCCGTAAGGTATCAAAGAAGTTTTCCGAACTAATTTTATAACCTAGTTTTTTCAATCCTGCTGCTAAGGTTGTAGTTAATTGATGGATATTTTTAGCAATTCCTCTGAGTCCATCGGGTCCATGATAGACCGCATACATACTGGCCATTACTGCCAATAAAACCTGGGCTGTACAAATATTACTGGTGGCTTTATCTCTGCGAATATGTTGTTCACGGGTTTGCAAAGCGAGACGGTATGCAAGTTTTCCATGAATATCTTTTGATACCCCGACAATGCGACCTGGAACTAGCCGTTTATACTCTTCTTTGGTGGTAAAATAGGCCGCGTGTGGTCCCCCAAATCCCAAGGGAATACCGAAGCGTTGTGTGCTTCCTACGGCAATATCAGCCCCTAATTCACTGGGGGGTGTGAGTAATGTTAAACTCAAAGGATCTGCTACTATAGTCACCAATGCACTGTGAGCATGGGACTTTTCTATAAAATGGCGATAGTCGTAAATTGTGCCATCAGTTGCAGGATATTGTAGAATTGCACCAAAAATGGATTCTTGAAAATCAAAACTCTGATGATCACCAATAATGATATTTATGCCCAGAGGTTTTGCTCTAGTTTGCAATACGTCAATGGTTTGAGGATGACATTCACGGGAGACAAAATAGTTATGTGATTTATTTTTGCAGATATCATAACTCATACTCATGGCTTCTGCTGCTGCTGTGGCTTCATCCAATAAAGATGCATTAGCAATTTCTAAACCTGTTAAATCAATAATCATGGTTTGGAAATTTAACAGTGCTTCTAAACGTCCTTGGGCAATTTCTGGTTGATAAGGTGTATAAGGTGTGTACCAACCGGGATTTTCTAGGATGTTGCGTTGAATAACCGTTGGGGTAATGCAATCATGATAGCCCATGCCGATGTATGAACGGTAAACTTGATTTTGATCAGCTATTTGTTTTAATTTTCCCAGTGCTGCATATTCGCTTTGTGCTGCTGGTAATTGTAGGGTTTGATTAAAGCGAATAGCTTGCGGTACTGTTTTATCAATTAATTCGTCAAGGTTTGTCAAACCTAATACTTCTAGCATTTGCTGAATATCACCAGAGTTTGGTCCAATGTGTCTTTGGGCAAAACTGGTTAATTTCTGACTGTTGTCAGCCAAAATGTTGCGACCAGACTGAGGACGAGGGGGATTAAATACCACAAATTGTTCTCCTGATGCTACTAATTAATATATTGTAATGATTACTGTTGTTCAGAAAGAGACAACTTTTCTATTTATCTGAAATTTCATAATTCGTTGATATATATAGAGACGTTCCATGAAACGTCTCTATATGTTAGAGATTGTGAGTTTTGAACTCTACTAAGTTGAAAAATGATTGCAACAGATGGAAAGATAAAAAACTTACAAACTGTAGTCGTGCAAAATAAATTGTACATTTAGGAGAGGGAACTCTTAACAGGGAACAGGGAACAGATAAGCATTATAGAGATTTTTATTTGTTCCAAAAATATTCAATTAATTTTGCTCAGGTACTTATCGCAAGACTTTCACAATCCAAAATCCAATATCCAGAATCCAAAATGTATTACTTACTCACCTTCCACTAAAGCCCTATACTCATCAGATGTCAAAGTATCGTCAATTTCGCCAAGGTCATCAACACGCACTTTGATAAACCACCCTTCACCATATGGGTCATCCGATATTAGTTCAGGATCAGCAATTACGCTGTCATTGCGTTCTATAACTGTACCACTGACTGGTGCATTGACTTCTTCAACAGCTTTCACAGATTCAATTGTGCCAAATCGCTCTCCTTTTGAGATAGCATCACCAATTTCTGATACATCCAAAAATACAATGTCACCCAATTGTTCTATAGCAAATTCGCTGATACCAATAGTGGCGATTTCTCCATCTAGGCGTACATATTCATGAGTATCTAGATAGCGCAAATCCTGCGGATATTCACACATAAAACTTCCTCTTCCACGTTAAAAAATTGGTGTTACCAGAGTAACCCAAAAGACATTATTCCTCAAAAACCCCAAAGGTTATCAGCTAGTAACACGATTTTGTGACCGATAGAAAGGACGTTTGACCACGACTGAGGGATAAGCTTTGCCGCGAATTTCCACTTCTATCTGCTGTTTTGTGGTTGCTAACTGGCTAGGAACGTAAGCTAAAGCAATGGGATAACCAAGTGTAGGTGAGAAAGTACCACTAGTTACTTGTCCTACTGTTTTCCCCGATGATAATACGGAGTAGCCGTGACGGGGAATATTTCTGCCTTGGGTTTGCAAACCTACAAGTTTACGCTGCACTCCCTTGGTTTTTTGCTGTTCTAAAACACTACGCCCAATAAAATCACCTTTGGTATCTAAATTTACTAGCCAACCCAAACCCGCTTCTAGGGGTGTGGTGCTATCGTCGATATCTTGTCCATAAAGCGCCATTGCGGCTTCGAGACGGAGGGTGTCTCGACAACCAAGTCCACAGGGGATAACACCAGCATCATAGAGACGTTGCCATAATTCTATTCCGATTTCTGAATCTACCATGACTTCAAAACCATCTTCCCCAGTGTAACCTGTACGAGCTAGGAATGCGGGTTGTCCAAAGATTGTTGTTTCTAGGTGTCCAAATGCTTTAATGGGGGTTAAATCTGCTGTCACCAAGGATTGAAGATAGCTAGTAGCTTTTGGTCCCTGAACGGCAATTAAGATTTTATCCCGTGAATGGTCTTGAAATTCAACTGTTTGAATATCAAGGTGTGTCAATATCCAGGATTTGTCTTTATCAGTGGTTGCGGCATTGACTATAATTACTACCTTTTGTGTACCAATGGTGTCTAGACCTTGGTAGTAAATAATTATGTCGTCAATAATTCCTGCTTGGGGATTTAATAATACTGTGTATTGAGCTTGACTAGGTTGCAGACGACTTAAATCTGAGGGAACTAAATTCTCCAGTTGGTCAATGAGGTTTTTGCCTTGGAGAGTAAATTTACCCATGTGGGAAATATCGAATATTCCAGCATTATTTCTAACAGCTTCGTGTTCTTTGGTAATACTGCTATATTGTACAGGCATTTCCCAGTCCCCAAAGCTGGTAAAACGGGCTTTAAGTTCTACACCGATTTGATATAAAGGGGTTCGTGCTAGAGATTGGGTGATATTTTCTTGATTAGCCACAGGTATTTTAGGCGATCACACATCAATATTAATCTATCCTACGGGATTATCATTACTTGTCTTCCCCAGTGCTGTTTAATAATAAATAGTGTAATTGTTGAGATTTATTAAGCAAAAGTTATGAAGTATTCGCAAATACTCGCTAGTTTGGTTTTAGCAGTAGTGTTCTTTGTGTTTCCCCTGTCAGCACAAGCAGCAAGTTCTTCCAGCATTACCCATTCTGCTGGGGAAAAACTACAAGGTCAGGATTTTTCTGGACAAAGTTTAATTGGTGTTGAGTATACCAACGTCAAGTTACAGAATACGAACTTTAGCAATTCTGACTTACGGGGTGGAGTTTTTAACGGTACTTTGTTGGAGGGTGTAAATCTGCATGGTGTGGATTTTAGTCAAGGTATTGCCTATCTAGTAAAGTTCAACAATGCTGATTTCAGTGATGCAATATTAACAGATGCAATGATGTTGCGTTCAGTTTTTGATAATGTTGATGTCACTGGTGCAGATTTTACCAATGCAATTTTAGACGGGGTAGAAATCAAGAAACTCTGTCTTAAGGCTAGTGGTGTAAATTCTAAAACTGCTGTAGATACTCGTGAATCTTTAGGATGTAGATAAGAAAGGGGTGTAAGGGTGTGGGGTGTAGGGAAAGATAGTTTGTCCCACCTCATCATTTATTGATGAAGAAAACAAAAATGTGACTCCAGAGGCACAGTATCAGAAATACAAAGTCCTAATTTAAAACCCCTCATTTTAATTATGGGGTTCCCCACACCCCTTTGACTTTTGACTTTCGCCTTGCGGTACTAGTACAGTACGGCGTAAATAAACCAACCATTCCAAATCTCTAAAAGGCTCAGTCCGTATACATTTTAAATTTTGTCAGCCTAGGGTCTCCGAAGGAGATATTTTGTTAGGGTAGCTCTTCTGAAAGAAGCATTTTGAATTCACGGCTTTACTAGTTGTATAAATTTCAAACCGTATTGTTCAATTGTGTCAGCGATACGGTGTTTTAGCTTAACCTGAGAGAAGCTTAAATCTGACCTGATAGGGCAAAGTGGGATGAATGTTGGAACAAAAGCGGTTATTATGACCCAATGCTGATTAGCACATATAAAAATTGTATAGTTTAAGCTGTCAATTATTGATTTTTCCTGGGCACAACCTTTTCAGATGGGAAGAAGAGCAGTTGAAAGGCATAATATGCCAACACGATCAACAATATTTGACATCTTAACAAAAATCGAGGAATTAAATATGCTGGAATTATTAGGTTCAGGTTTGGTTTCACTTTGGCTGGATATGGCTGGAGTCAAAATCCAACCTTTAAATGCTTTAGATGCATTGGCTTGGCAAAGTAGTCCTGGCTTTGTCATTGCGCCTGATCCAAACCCAGCAGGAGCTATGACAGTGCAGGAATATCTCAAAGACTTGATGACCTCCAAGGTAGTCACGCCAAATTTAATCAACCATCAGGGAATTTGGTTGCAGTCTGGACCGATGTTAATGGCTAATCACCAAGGGACAATACCTCTACCCGCAGCATCTTTAACTAAGGTGGCTACTTCATTAGCTGCTGTTAAAACTTTCGGGCCAGACCATCAATTTGAAACTTTGGTTAGTGCTACAGGCCCCATAGTCAATGGGGTGGTAAATGGTGATTTGGTGATTAACGGAACTGGTGATCCCATGTTTGTGGGTGAGGAAGCGATCACACTTGGTAATGCTCTCAATAAAATCGGTATCAACCAGGTCAACGGAAATTTGGTAGTTGTTGGCAATTTTGCCATGAATTTCCAACGTCAGTCTCTCTTAGCTGGTCAAATGCTTAAACAAGCACTGGATCACAAAACATGGAATCGTGCTGTGATTTACCAATACTCAATTATGCCCAAGGGAACACCTAAACCCCAAGTGGTGATTGCTGGTGCTATCAAAATAGCAGCACAGCCTAACCCTAAACAAACTATACTGGTTCGTCATCTCTCCCTCCCGTTAAAGGAAGTAATTAAGGAGATGAATGTTTACAGTAATAACGATATAGCAGAAATGTTAGCGGAGTCGGTGGGAGGAGCAAATGTAGTAAAAACAACAGCAGCCGCTCTTGCCAATGTACCACAGTCGGAAATTCAGTTAATTAATGGTTCTGGACTGGGACGAGAAAATCGGATTTCCCCCAGAGCCGTCTGTGCTATGTTCATCGCATTACAAAGAGAAGCATCTGTCCATCAGTTGACTTTAGCTGACTTGTTCCCCATGTCCGGGTTAGATTACCGAGGTACATTACACTCTAGACACCTACCCGGTGCAACAGTGATTAAAACTGGAACTCTCAGCGATGTCAGTGCTTTAGCAGGAGTTTTACCAACACGCGATCGCGGTTTAGTCTGGTTTGCTATCATCAATCGTGGTTACAATGTCTCCAGTTTTCGGGCTGAACAAGATAAACTTTTACAACATCTGGTCAAACAACTGCAAGTATCATCTAATATTCCTACCGCACTTACTCCTCACTCACCGAAAAATACTTTACCAAAATTAGGCATACCCAGCCGCAATGAAATTTTGTATAAAAATTAATCATGGGGAATAGGTGACAGGTGACAGGGAAGAGGGAGCAGAAAAGTAGAAGAGTAGAGGAGTAGGGGAGCAGGGGAGAAAATGACGAATTACGAATTACTAATTCATTCCTGCGGAATAATTTCTGTTACCACTCTGTCGTTATAACTGCCACCTTTAACAACAATATTATCTGTTTGTAGATTACCCAGTGCGGTTGCACCTTGAAGATTTAACGGTGGATCAACTTGACGATAAACCACATTCCCCTGGGCTTCTAGTAATTTTCTTTCTAAATACCAAGTAAGTAGATTTGATTTTAAAGATTGCTTGTGTTTTCCTACAGCATTCACATTGCCTGTTAAATAAACACTTTTTTGTAGAATCTTTACTTCTGCTTTATTGCCAGTTACAGTCACATTTTCAGCTTGGTGAAAAACACGCACAGGGGAATTTGCCTTAACAGTTTCTTGATTGATATTCCAGGTCATAGAGTTACTAACTATCTGCATAGGTGGTTCTATTAACTCTAGTTTGGCTTTAGGTTCAATAGTAGCAATTTTGGTTTTTAAGTTAATTTCTGCGGCATTTCCTTGACCACGATCAGTGATTTTATTATCTTTATAGCGGTCAATTTGAATGGGGCACTCGCTAATTAATTTTCCTTCTTTAATTTGCCAAATTAACCTTTCAGTTCGCATTTGCAACTGAGGATCAGCAGATGTAGCAACTACTTTACCAGCAAATTCTATTCGTTGTTCCCGGGTTTTTACTCTTACTTCTTGAGCCGTTGCTTGTAGTTCTTTATGAGTCCCATTTAATTGATTACGAACAATTAATAAATCTTCTTTATGTCGCCATTCTAATTCATTACCTTTTAAAATAGTACCATTATAGGGATCGGTAGCAATAATCTTACCTTTAAGGAATAGCTGTTTTCCATCCTGCTGAATATCAGCTGTTTCACCTCTAATTGTGTAAACTACTTTACCATCTTGATAGAGTTCACCATCGGGATTTTGTGCTTCACCAATTTCTTTTTCTTTAGTATATTTTGCCTTTTTAGCTTTGACTTTCCAAATAGGTCTACCTACTTCATCAAATTGTTCTAAAGCAACGCCAAAAAAAGTTAACTTACTATTGGTATCCTGGTTAGATGAATCCCCTCTATTTGGTTTATGAGGAGAAGGATTACCACAAGCAAACAAACCAATGACCAAAAATAAGGTCAAAGGCAGGTAAGACCAATTTTGTGGTAATTTTAAATTATCATCAGAATAGAAGCGGGGAAATTTGGTTTTACTTCCCCCCTGAAGTTGTGAATTTGTGCTTCCATTCGTCCTGCCTTGTTGATGTTGCATGATTATTCGGGAATTTCTAGATGTCCTTCGCTATCTCTAGAATCGTCCAAGAATCCCAGACTCGATAATGGTCGATAGGGATAGCTTTGACGGGGTGTTTTTTGAATATCTTCTTTGATGGCTTCTAAATCAATATAGCGATCACTCACATTAATTAAGCTATCACTAGTCATAGATCGCAAGCTCACCACCTCTACCCTGACACCCCGATAACTGACCGAATTTACAGCATAAGCTAAATCGCCATCACCACTAACTAAAACAGCGGTATCATAGGAATCGACCAAGGCCATCATATCAACAGCTATTTCCACATCTAGGTTAGCTTTTTTCGACCCATCTGGCAGTTGCACCAAATCCTTAGCAATGACCCGATAGCCGTTCCGACGCATCCACAACAAAAACCCCTGCTGTTTTTCATTCGTCCGGTCTACACCAGTGTAGAAGAAAGCCCGCAATAGTCTTGACCCCCCAGTTAAACGGCATAAAAGCTTAGTGTAATCGATTTCGATTCCTAATTGTAAAGCAGCATAAAATAAATTTGAGCCATCAATAAATATTGCTACACGACCACGATTTTCTAAAACTTGTTCAGGCGTAAAAATAGAATCATTTTCCAAATTATTCAACATCATTGTCATACCTCGGTTGTTATCCCTGTTATTTTTGGTAGAAATCACGAATACCATTTTGAATTATGGATTATGGATTGGAAATTGCTTTATGTGTTTACGTTATGTACATCCATTTGTTACCATCATTTTTCTTTCTTGGTATAAGTTTTACATAATTGTTAGATTGGCTTATGATAATTTGCCGGGGCTGAATTTTTCTAGCCCTGTTCAGTCTTTAAACTCAATCACAAATGGAAAGTGTTAATCGTTTTTTAGGGTATCTATCCGTTTAAAAATGGGTTGGGGTGTACCCAACTGTTGTTTATCTGATAGCAATCCCCATATTGCATGGGTACTAAAAGGCGCAACAATTGAAGTTTCTGTTTGATCGTTAAAATTAATTCCCCAGCCTAGTTGCTGATAAATATCACTGCTGATATTAGGAATAATCGGCGATAGGAGATAAGCTGCTAGTCTCACAGATTCAAGAACTGTGTACAACACCACTTCCACTTCTTCCTGCTTTCCCTGTTTATATAATGACCAAGGAGCTTGTTCATCAATAAACTTATTACTGGCTTGTACCAGCGATAAAACAGAGTGGCAGGCTTCATTAAAAGCTAAAGCTGTGTATGCTTGTTTCACCTGTTCTCCTAGACCTAAGCCAATCGCTTTTAAAGCATTCTCATTCGGAATCGCTTCTGGATCGATTGACGGCACTTTACCAGTGGAGTATTTCTTCACCATGTTCAAGGTACGATTTAACAAATTACCTAAATCATTTGCCAAATCTGCATTAAGAACATTGATGAACCTAGTTTCATTAAAATCTCCATCCTTGCCAAATTCGATTTCCTTAAGGAAGTAATAACGAACGGCATCACTACCATAACGTTGGACTAATGAGATAGGATCAAGGGTATTACCTAGAGTTTTTCCCATTTTTTGACCATCTTTAGTCAAAAAACCATGCCCAAATACTCGCTCTGGTAAAGGTAAACCAGCTGACATCAGCATTGCTGGCCAATAAACTGCATGGAAACGCAATATATCTTTACCGATTAGGTGCAGATTAATAGGCCACCATTTTTCTAAAGCATTGGCTAAAGTAGCTTCTGCATCAGGTTCTAACAATGCTGTTACATAACCAAGGAGCGCATCAAACCAAACATAAAGGGTATGTTTAGGATCTACCGACACTGGAAAACCCCAATCCAGATTTACCCGCGAAATCGAAAAATCTTGTAAACCTTGACCGACAAAGTTGAGGACTTCATTACGTCGGCTTGGTGGTTGAATAAAATCTGGGCTAGATTGGTAAAATTGCTCCAGTTTGGTTTGATACTTAGATAGACGGAAAAAGTAGTTCTGTTCGTCTCGCCACTCTACTTCTTTACTAGTATGTATAGGGCAGCGTTTTCCATCTAGTAGTTCTCGTTCTTCCTTAAATTCTTCGCAGGATACACAATACCAGCCTTTTTGTTGTCCTTGGTAAATGTCGCCATTTTCCCAAACTCGCTGGAAGAATTCTTTAACAATGGCGTAATGGTTCAAAGCAGTAGTGCGACTAAAGCGATCATATTGAATGTTGAGAACCTCCCACAAATTGATGAAACTGGGTACAATTTGATCACAAAACTCCTGTGGTGGTTTTTCTAAACTTGCTGCTGACCGCTGAATTTTTTGCCCATGTTCATCTGTACCCGTAACTAGCAATACCTGATGTCCTAATGAGCGTTGAAACCTAGCTACAACATCCGCAGCCATTGTGGTGTAAGCACTACCAATATGGGGTACATCGTTTACATAGTATAGAGGTGTGGTTAGTGCAAAGGTTTTTGAAGTTTTATTCACTAGATTCATACACAATAAAAAACAAATTATTAAACAGATTTTTTTCTTAGTTAATCCTGTAAAACCAGGTAATTATATAACATTGCAAGTATTTTTTCAAACTACAACTTAATATTAGCAAATTTCTCACCTCAAGAATTGTTTTTTAGTATCTAAAAATCGTGGTGATCTATCCAAAAATCACGGAAAATACTTGTTATTAATCATGTTGTAAGCTCTTCATTACTCAACTTCGATGCTCCTATAAGCCAATTAAAATCTATAAAGATTAGGCTTAATCACCCAAATATGTGATTTATACATTTCTATCTGATAACCCAGCATAGCGTTATTAATAGATGCTGAACCTTATAGTGAAGAAATGTAAAAAATACATCAAGAAAAAATGCGAAATTTTTACAAAAAATATACTAATTGACTGGGGATAGGAAATTGGGGACGAAGAATCACTTTTATGAATTATGAATTATGAGTTACCTGCCTTAGGTGAGTTTGTGAAGGATCGGTTAAGCGATTTCACTTATTCATATATAATTCATTCAAACTTCACTAAAATCTGTAATCATAGTTTCAGACTCGGCTGATTTTTATCTCGAGAAGCTGATTTAGTCATTGGTTCTTGGGAATAGGGAACAGTGAATAACAATAAAGAAAGTGCGATGGCTGATAACTGATAACTGACCCATCTCCCCATGATTGCCAATGGAAAGGTAGAGTAAAACCAATACCGTCGCCAAAATAGGAGGGTGAGTTGATGATGCTTTAAGCATTAACTCCCATTTCTTTGAGGCTTGGCAAAAACAATCAGTGTTAAAAATTCCTTCTAGGAAACCTGGAAGTATTTTTTAACGTATTAACTGCAGTATAAGGGTTTGAGATTCCAAACTAGCTCTTCAGCAAAACGCTTATCTGTGTTTAATTTTGGCAAAATGGCAAAATTTCTGTAGCCTTTTATTTTGGCTAAGGTATTGTAAAACAAGATCTAATAGATTGTAGATACATTGGCAAAATGGCAGACGTTGAACTTAAACCTTGTTTCCTGACTCCCAAACGAGTACAACTAGAATATCCGCTGTTTGTCTATTTGCCTGGAATGGATGGAACTGGTCAACTGTTGCGATCGCAAACTGCTGGCTTAGAAGTGGGCTTTGATGTCCGTTGTTTAGCGATCCCCAGAAAAGACCTCACAACCTGGGAGGTGCTGACTAGTAATGTTTTGGACTTGATTCACGCAGAATTAGAAAGAAGCTGTCACCGTCCAGTTTATTTATGTGGGGAATCTTTTGGCGGTTGTTTGGCTATGAAAGTCGCTACCCAATCACCACATGTGTTTAAACGTATTATTTTAATTAATCCCGCTTCAGCTTTTCAACTGCGCCCTTGGTTGAACTCCTTATCTCAACTAGCTGATTTAGTACCATCATGGTTTTATGATGTTGGTGCATTGGGATTATTACCATTTTTGGCATCGTTATCACGGATGTCTAGTAGTATTCGCCATGAACTACTCAGAACTATGCGTTCTCTACCCGCAGAAACGGTAAATTGGCGTTTGTCGTTATTGCGTGAGTTTCATATTGAAGAGGACAAATTGCAACAACTCAAGCAGCAGGTCTTACTTATAGCCGGGGGGAGCGATCAGTTGTTACCTTCTGTAAGTGAGGTAGAACGGTTAGATAATATTTTACCTAATTCTCAAAATTTAATCTTACGTGATAGCGGTCATGCATGTTTGTTGGAGGAAGATGTGAATTTGTATGCAATTTTGAAAGAGAATGAATTTGTAGAAACTGTAAAATACAGTCATGCTACTAGCATTTAAGACAGAACTCGCCGTTGTTGGTTAAATAAGCTATGAGGTTCTTGGTATCTAGTTGAGAGCATTGTGAGTGAGTAGCCCCACCACGCGATCGCCTGGAAGCTGATCTGGCGCTTATTTTACCAGTAACAATTGACTGGATGCGCTCAAAAGCAGATTGAGCCTGTGCCTGTGGCAGAAAAACAGGGGACAGTAAACTTCCAGACAACAGGGTTATAGGTGTGCAGATGGTTATAGTTTGGCGTAAGAGCGAGCGCTTGATCATCAGTCAATAACCTCCTGAGTAAACTAAACTTTTCGTAATTGATAAGTTAAAAAAACAACTCCTCCACCTGTAGCCAGTAATGCCAAGGTGGGCGGTACAAAAGGAATCCAAGCACTTTACTTTGGTAAACTAGAATCAGATAGCAGACATTGATGAGACTCAAAACCAGATGGTAAGTCTTGTATATTATTCCAATAACTGTAAACCAATGAATGTGTTACCCAAACCCACCGCATCAGCAATGATAGAACCTCGGTGTCTTTCAATTACTTTGACGGGTCTTTGAAACCCTTCTTGTTCAAAACTTGCTAATTCTAAGGTTTTACCAATCTCACCAATAATGGTTTCATCTTTAAATAGTTCCTATAGTACCTTGAGAAATATCTCATAGGGTGTATATGCTTTATTAGCAAATTTGGAGGTATTAAGATCATCAATTAAGTTGGCTTTGTAGTCAAGATCAACACTGGGGTCATTCTAGGATTTTTCAAACCAGTTATGTCTGAGGTCGTGAGCAATCGCCCCAATTTTATTGACAATATTTAACACTGTTTAAGCCAACAAGTGACTGTTGTGGAAGGGGCTGTAGATGTCTTACAAGTATTAAAGGAGCATGGACTGATACAGGAAGTTTTTACAGAAACTCAAATTGCTGCATTAAGTCAACGCTTTAGATAAATTATCAGAGAGGGAGATACTCATTTAAATAGGCAAATTGCATATCTCAATGACTTAATCCCATGATTTAAATGAAGCTTTACATTGGTAAGTTCTGAGATCAGATGGAAGGTCTTCATACTGGGAGGCGAAGGTTCTTACGTAAGTCTTCATGGTCCTGGAGTGCCCTTACCCAATCCCAATTTGGGCATCCCTCGAAATCCCTTTGGAAGTCCAGGTGTAACAAAAAATCCTAATTTAAGACTTTCTCCTGCCCATGACGGCGATAGGGTGACGTTGATTGAAGTTCCTCATAACCCTGGCTGCTATATTCCTAAATATAATCCCCCAACAGGTGTTGCTTCTACACCTTCTTCTCACAAAGCTGGTGCGATCATTCCTGTCAAAAATACACCAGTTAATACTGACTTATCAGTACCTTTTTCTCACCAAGGTGGAGTGATCGCATATATAAAAGCTTCACTCCCTGCCAGCGGGACTAACAACACTGGGGGGCAGATAGTTCCACCAAATCTTCGCAACTTAATACCTGAAGTCAACACCCCGCCAACTGAACCTCCACGACTTCTTACACTCAAAGTGGAGCGCTCGCATATATAAAAGCTTTACCCCCTGCCAGTGGGACTAATATCACTGGGGGGCAGATAGTTCCACCAAATCTTCGCAACTTAATACCTGAAGTCAACACCCCGCCAACTAGAACTTTAACACCCGCTACTCATCAAGATCAGGGTATCACTCATAACCTACTTGGGGGAATTTCTACACCCAAAACTTGTGGTGAGGTTTCTCATCCAGGAATCGGAGTTAAAGTTACTGAAAATGGTGAAGGTTTAATCTGTTCCCCTTGTAAAGGGATCAATAAGGAATATGACCCAGAGCGAAAAGATCCTGCGAACCAACACCTCAAAAATAAGCTTGAAGCGGCCAAAGCAATACCGGATAGGGACCCAGTTGCAAAAGCTGAAACTGTAGCTAAGGTTAGAGACAAACTCCAATAGGATCTGAAACCGAGAACGGTCAACCTTACAAATCCCAAGAAGGACATTTATCAGAAGATTGCCACTTATATGAAGACATTCCAGGAGGCAATTAACAACCTTAACAAGTACAGACGCTATATCAACGACCCCAATAAGATTAGTGAAATTGATGCCTCCATTAATCGAGCGCAAAATTGGATTAATAAAATGCAGCCTGCTTTGAGTGAGTGGAACAAGCGTGTATTAAATTACCCAAATATATGGAGTCCTGATGGTACGTCGAAGGCACAGCCCGACTGGCCATCTGACCCCGTGGCGGCTACCAGAAGAAATTGAAGCAGATTTAAATTGCCAAGATCCCCAACGTATTCTAGCAGGGCTTCGAGACCTCAAGGACTGCATGGAAGAGTTTGACGAATTTTAACTTCCTCCTATAGGTAGAGATATTCTCAAGCCTTTCGGTAGTACTCTTTCGAGTGAAACCCAGCTAGACCTGCTCCACATACTAGTGCTTTAGTAGATTTAGGTGATGCCGTAACGGATGAACTTTCTCTGCCCTTTGATGAAATCTCATTAGAAATGATTTATCGTCGTCTTTATCATTTTACGATGGCTCATTAAAAAGTAGAAAGTTAAGTATTTTGCTGACCTCTAAAATCGAGACTTAGGTATTATCAAACAACAGCGAAAACCAAATGTTAGTTTAATTGTTGCTCCGTTTCCTGATCTTCAACGAGGTCCTGACCAATTCTTTTTCCATATTTCTCCAAAAGCCTCTTGAAAAAAGACTTTCGGACTTAACTTATTACCAATGATTTAGGAGGATATCAAATTTTTAATGCTTTAGCTACAACCTTTAAAATATTATTTTATGAGGCTAATTTAGGAACTATCAAATTTCGTCGTTTAAGAATCACCATTTCATTACCAACAACAGGATTGCGTGCTATTAAATTATCTTGAGAATCAAGAATTTCTAAATGAGTGAAATCTAATTCTTGAGAACGCTGTAAAATATCAGCAGCTAATTGATTTTGTTTATACGTTTCCAAAGCATACCAATCATCAGTCATTTTAACAGTTAAATCGCTAGAACGGAAATTGGCTTGAATAGACTTGATCAACTTGGTAGAAATGATTTCCTCTCCATTGCGGGTTAAGGAAACACTAATTTCAGCTAATTGATCTTCAATAGCTGCAATTAAAGCTTGTTCCGGTGTTAATTGTAAAATTGGAGTAGGTATTGGTTCAGGTTCAAATTTAGGTTCTAGTGTAGGAGTTGCTTCTAGTGTAGGAGTTGGTTCTGGTGTAGCAGTTATTTCCGGTTCTGGTAATACAGCTACAGTTGGTATTGGTCTTGGTGCGGTAACTTTCTTAACTGGGGGAAGAGTCCCTACCTCAGAAGGTTTAAGAATAAACACCGTTGTTGTTGTCCCAACTATCACCACAGCAACTCCCACGAGAATTCCTGTCAAAATAGTATCTGACAAATTGTTAGAAACATTTGACGGTAAAAACAAGCGAAATGTCCTTAAAAATCCATCCCAACTCGATAACACCCGTTGCAAAAAATTAGGTTTTTTCTCAGTACTAACAGGTGTATCTGTCTCCAGTTGGACGACTGTGTTTTCTAAAACCCCAATTGTTCCTTTCAGAACTTGGATAATTGTCATCTTCCAAATTGGTATATTTTTCTGATATGGTTTTTTAGAAGGTTGATTATTTTTGGACATGGAACTTTCACCCAGATTAAGGAATCAAAAACTCAGATAGTAGATTCTGACTCTTACTATGTATTTATTTTGCCATTTAATAAAGTTAGTCATTTATGAAAGGCAAACGCCGTCAATTTTTATTTCTCAGTAGTCTTACCGCCATTGGTACAGGATTTATAGGATGGAAATTATTTTGTCAAAATCTTGAAAATCCTCTTTTAGAACCAGTAATAGCTGCTAACCCAGCAAAAAAAGATTTATTATTGCGTTTTGTTTCTGTTGCTGATATAGGAACTGGTGCGAAAGGACAGTATGCTGTAGCCTGGTCAATGAATTCTTATCACCAAAAAAATCCTTACGATTTAGTGATTTTAGCAGGTGATAACATTTACAATAACGGCGAAATTGAGAAGATAGATGCAGTTTTTGAGCGTCCTTATCAACCTTTGCTGGAAAAAGGTGTGAAATTTCATGCTTGTTTAGGTAATCACGATATTAGGACTGATAACGGTGTTCCCCAAATGAACTATCCTGGCTTGAATATGATCGGACGTTATTACACATTTATTCGAGATAATTTGCAGTTTTTTAGTTTAGATACTAATGGTAATGCTGATTGGAAAAGTCAGTTAGTTTGGTTGGAGAAGGAATTAAGCTTAAGCAAAGCTGATTGGAAAGTTCTATTTGGTCATCATCCAATTTATGCTTCTGGTGCTTATGGGAGTAATCCAAATTTTATCAAGATTTTTACTCCTTTGTTTCAAAAATATAATGTTCAATTATATATCAATGGTCATGAACATCATTATGAACGTACTCGTTCTATTAATGGGACGACTTATTTAATTTGTGGTGCCGGTGCTGGTAATCATTCTGTTGGTCGTTCTGTGTGGACTGAATATTCTACGAGTAATTTGAGTTTTGCTGGTTATGAAGTGTATGCAGATAGAATTGAGGTAAGTGGTATTGATACTTATAATCGGGTTTTTGATCGTGGTGTGATTAAGTTGAGGAGTGTTTAAACGCACTGGTATGAGGAAGAGTTTTTAACGAGGTCTAGATAATTTGTTCAAGAAATTGAGTTCATTGGAGTTTAACTTATGAGAGTTAAGCAGTTAAAAATGCAAGCTTTTCGCGGGATAATTGATATCCTAGAGGATATATTAGACCTCTCGCAGAATTAATTTTATGTTATAGTGGGGGTTGTCTTTGTTTTAGCTAAAAGTTAGAGTTACACGGTTATGTTTGAATTAGCGATCCCAAAGAACACCAAAAATACATAGGATCTAAAACTCTCTATCATACCACATAAACAATTTTGCAATAGGTCTATTGTGATTAAATTTAATACCTTAGCCAATTTACGAGGGTTCAACAGATGTAGGCGCATTGTGAATAGGACCGAGAGAGGTAAGCTTGGCAAAATCTGGGCTAAATAAAATAGGCTCTGATTGTTCCGGAAACATTTTTAACATTTCATGAACATATCGAAAACCACGACAGTAAGCCTTAAGATTAACAATCCCAGAACCAGGACTATCTTGACGGAACTGAGCTAAAAGATCATGGGAGACTGTAATTAATTGGGTAAAAAAGGTTGGTAATACTTTGCCTGACACGCCGGAAAAGGATGAAATACCAGAAATTACTCAAATTTATGAGTTGGAAACATAATTTGGTTATGGACAGTAGTAAATAAGCACATTTCCGGAGTTATAGCCTGGGTTTTAGGAGACCGTAGTTCTGAAACTTTTACGCTTTTGTCTAAGAATTGAGGAGTGAGGAGTCAGAATGTTTGAGAAATTGGTTAATTATCAAATAGGTATTTTTGGCGTTAGCCTGAAAAATCTGACTGCCGATAGCTGAATGCTTACATAATCTTTCTTTACGGGAAAATATTATGATTCTTGAGGCAGTGATTTTGTATATTAAGCCTGGATTAGAGAAGAATTTTGAATCTACCTTCAGAAAGGCCTCTAGTATTATTTCTGCAATGAATGGATATTTATCCCACATTCCGCACTTAAATAAGTAGCATAAATAAACTACATTTACAGGCAATTCAGAACTATAGTTTTTAAAGATCCAGTAGCCATGAAAACATAAATTATGCACGTCAAGGTTCCAGCTTTCTTATTCTGTGAAAAAAGCTAGTTAGACAACAATGTTGAATTTTAATTTTTAAATCACTTATGAAAATACAAGACTATGCAATAGTGAATTAGAGATTTGAAAACTAAGAAAATAAATAATACTTTTGACAAGCTGTAGGTAGGAATTGGGAAATTCGACAACCTTCCTCTGTCAAGTTCAGAATCCTATGAACTCCTTGTGTAATCAGAAAATGAATCCCTTGAAAACATACGCCAGTCACTGCCTCTTTCAGAGGAGCTTCCCTAACAAGTCGGGGAACCAGCCCAACGCACTGGCTCTGAAATATCCAATGATTCTTGCCTTCAATTATTTAGGCAATTATTATACTCTCCATGCAAATGCAATGAGGTTGAATCTAAATGGGGATATTTGGTTGCTACTCCATATATTTCTACTAGTTTTAAGGCAATTATTAGGAATAATTTAGTTAATCCATATTTGTATAGCTTATCCATTACTCTGCCTATTCTATCATTATTTAAATCTTCGCCTTCAATTCCCGCTCCTAATAAATGTTCTATAGCTTTTTCCTCAAAAAGTTGAGGAAATAAATATAATGGTCTCCATAGAAAACCTAGTCCATAATGATTGCTTTGACTATTTCTCCTATATTCACTTTCTCCCTACTATCTATTCAGAATATCTTATTGATTTTTCCTACAATTCCTATGTCATCTATTATTCCGAAGTGATCCAAGTTCTTACTCTCAAACTCTTATTTTTAGTAATTCATATTTTTGGGTATTTTTCTTGAATTCAGGCTCATTTACATTCATCTTCTCATCTTTTATCCTGAATTTATTGTCAATACTTACGAGTTCCAAGTTGTTGGCAATTTTTATTGTATTGTCTATTTTTTTACCATTTCAATTATGTGCTTACTACGTAGCTTTCTATAATTATACAGCTACGTGTCCTACGAAATGAAGTGCCGAATGTGGGTTTATTACTTGTTAAATGGGAAAGTCTAGAAGCCCATACTGTGGGTTTTAGAAGTTCAACATATCAAGAGTGGGAAAAATTGCTGCACCATTATTATAAGCTATAATGAGCCATTTCCTACTGTTGAACATTTTGAAGAAGTCGAATTGTAGAAAATTAGATCAGTCCATTTTTTGCAACTGCGCGACTCTAGGGTCAATAATTTTCTGTCCCAAATTCACAAATTTAATTGCTACAGAAAGTTTATTTCCTTCTCCGAAAACGTGGGTTATTTCCCCAACACCAAACGATTTATGTAAGACTTGATCTCCTACTTGCCACGTCTGATTTGTTTCTGGTTTCTCACTTTTTGTAGACGCTGTTTTAGTAAAGGTGCGAGTAACTTTGTTTTCAGTGGTTAATAACTCTTCTGGTAATTCGTCAAGGAATTGCGATCGCATGGCTGGTTCTCTTAAACCATACAGTCTTCTCTCTCTTGCATGACACAAGTATAACCTCTCTTGGGCGCGCGTTATTCCCACATAACACAAGCGACGTTCTTCTTCTAAAGATGCAGGATCTTGTAAGGAACGATATCCAGGAAATAGTCCCTGTTCTAATCCTACTAAGAAGACTACTGGAAATTCTAAACCTTTAGAAGCGTGTAATGTCATTAAGGAAACAGTTGTTTTTCCTTCTTTTAAGTTATCTAAATCTGAACTCAATGCTGCACTTTGCAAAAATCCTTGTAAGGAAATATCATCACCTTCATTTTCTTCCTGAAATTGCGATATTGCATTATAAAGTTCATTAACGTTTTGGATTCTATTATCAGCTTCATCTGTACCTTGATTTTGCAAGTCTTGGACATAACCAGAATCTTCTAAAATTCCTTGCAAAATCTCAGAACCAGGAATTTTTGAGATTTGTTCTTGCCATTTTTGAATAATTTTAGCAAAACCATGGACAGATTTTGCAGAACGTCCCGCTAAGGTATTAACTGATGTCTCATCAGTTAATATTTCCCACAATGTTGTTCCTAGTTGTTGGGAAGCATTCACTAAAGCTTCAATGGTAGCTTTACCAATTCCCCGACGAGGTGTATTAATTACTCTCAATAAACTAACTGTATCAGCAGGATTGTTTATTGCTCTCAAATATGCAACAACATCTTTAATTTCTTTCCGATCGTAAAATTTCATTCCTCCCACAACTGTATAAGGAATTTGATATTTTACTAATAAATCTTCAAATGGTCGAGATTGAGCATTAGTCCGATAAAGGATCGCAAAATTACCCCAGTTTAATTCTGGGTTTTGATGTTCTAATGTCCGAGTTTGATTAATTACAAAAGCTGCTTCTTCTACTTCATCTTCAGCTTTATAGCAGTGAATTTCCTCACCTGCATCTCTGGTGGCTTTGAGAATTTTATCAATACGTTGGGTGTTATTTTCAATTAATTCATTTGCAGCTTGGAGAATGTTTTCACAAGAACGATAGTTTTCTTCTAATTTCACCATTGTTCTGGTGTCATCATCTTCTAACCCATCGCCAAAATTTTGCTGAAATTCTAGTAAGATTGTGAAGTCTGCCATTCTAAAGCTGTAAACTGATTGGTCAGCATCACCTACTACAAACACAGAGCGATTTTCCCAGTTCCATTCACTCTTTCTATTTTCGTCGTTTGTTACTAAAAGCTGAATTAAATCATATTGTGTACGGTTTGTATCTTGATATTCATCTACTAAGATATGGCAAAATCTGCCATGCCAATAACCTAAAACTTGTTCATTTTGTCGAAATAATCGTGTAGGAATTAATATTAAATCATCAAAATCTAAAGCGTTATTTTCTGCAAGTTTATCTTGATAACGACTGTAAACGTCAGCAATTACCCTTCCCCGGTAATTGGGTTGTTCCTGTTCAAACTCCTCCGGTGAAAATCCCTGATTCTTGGCGTTGCTGATAGCGTAACGAACGGATTTAGGTTCAAATTTCTTACTATCTAAATTTAAGTCTTTTGTAACTATTTCTTTAATTAAGCTCTGTACATCAGATTCATCAAAGATGGAAAAGTTTTTATTCCACCGTCGTCCTTTTTCATCTTGATATTTTTCGATATCATAGCGCAGAATCCGAGAAAATAAACTGTGAAAAGTGCCACACCACATATCTTTAATGGTGGTACGGTAAACCTTGGATTTGAGTTGTGTTTGCTCGTATTCTGGTAACGAATCTAACTTTTGCCCGTATTCTTTAAGTGCTAATTGTTCAGAAAATAACCTTTGAATCCTATCCTTCATTTCCCGTGCGGCTTTGTTGGTGAAAGTCACTGCGATGATATTTTCAGGATTTACACGGTGTTTAAGAATCAAATTAGCAATTCGATAAGTCAGCGCACGGGTTTTACCAGAACCAGCACCAGCTACAACTAGCAATGGTCCGCAGTAATGTTCGACGGCTTGACGTTGACTGGGATTGAGATGGCTAAGGAAGTCAATGTTTGTGGTCATGGATATGCGTGAGCGATGCGGTGACATATATAAATTGTAGCTATTGGTCAGGTTACAATATCCTAGTGAAACTTGGGCAAAGAAATATCAGATGCAAACAGGCCTTAAACTTTTTCACCTATTACCTGTTATACTCATTGCCGCACTGTCAAAGGTAAACTTACCTTAAAATTAGAACCAACCCCAAGCTGACTGTTAACAAGAATTTCACCCCCCATCATCTGGCAAAAATGACAGCTAATAGCTAATCCCAAGCCGGTACCACCATATTTTTTGGTAGTGGAAATATCCCCTTGTATAAAGGGTTGAAACAATTTCTGCTCTTGACTGGGTGACATTCCGATTCCGTTATCAGTTACGGTGAAAATAATTGATCCGAAGGGTGCTTCTTTAAGGATGATTGTTTTATCAATCTTAACAGTTAGTGTTACTTTGCCGTTGGTAGTAAACTTGGCTGCATTGCTCAGTAAATTTAATAATACCTGTCGCATCCTCGTTTGGTCAGCATACATCGTCCCCAAATACTCATCACATTCTAATACTAAGGTGTTGCCATTTTTTTCTATTGCTGGTTTCACTGTCAGAACAACATTATTAATCAGAGTTATGATGTCAAATGTCTCTGGGTAGAGAGTCATTTTCCCCGCTTCAATTTTTGATACATCTAGGATGTCGTTAATTAGTTCTAGTAAATGTCTACCAGCAGAATTGATAGTTTCTAAGTCGGTGATAAAATCTGGCGATGCACCAATATCAACAGCATCATCTTTTAGCAGTTGACTTAAACCAATTACTGCATTTAAAGGTGTACGTAACTCATGACTAACATTGGCCAAAAATTGGCTTTTGGCTTTACTAGCAGCTTCGGCTAATTCTTTGGCTTGTTGGAGTTGTCTAGTACGCTCAGATACTCGCTCAATTAAGCGATTTAGCGATTTAGCTAGCAACCCAATTTCATCGTCAGTAGTAATGGGAGCGCGTAAATCAAAATTGGATTTTCTAGCCACCTGTTCAGCTACTTGTGTTAATGTAATTACAGGTTCTGCGAGCGCTCGACTGGTACGCCATGCCACAACAGCAGCAACAGCAACCGAAACCAGCATACTAACTATGACAATAGCTCTCTCAACAAATCTAGCTTGCTCTACATCTGTCCGTCTCTTTAGCTCTTGTGTTTGAGCAGTCTCTAAAATTCTAGTTAATTGATCCGATAAAAGATTGAGCTGCTCAACTATCTGACTATTCATAACTCCCAGTAACTGCTCTCGCGCTATCTCTACTTGTTCCGGTTGTATTCTTGGCGTGTCAATTCCCGTCAAAATAGTTTCTATCTGGTTAATAAATTCTTCTAAATACTTAGAATAATTGAGAAATAAAATTTCTAAAGTCGATTTGTTTGCTGCTAATATCTGAGGATCGCTGTTGATATATGTATCAATGCTTTCTTCTAATTTTTGTGCTTGAGCAACAGACTTGAGAAACTTATCTTTTTTAATTTTTAATTTTTCTGGGTCGTTCAATACAGCTATCAAGCTTGAGCTATGGAGTTGAGCCTCAATTACTGCATCTTTATAATTATTTAGTAATCGTTCTTGCTCATTAGCTTGATTAAACTGCCTGACTTCTCTACCTCGGTAATAGTTAGCCAGTACCAATCCTGTCAATGAGCCAAAAAAGCCAATAGCAATAGCCACAAAGTAACCATAGCCAATTTTTTGATGGATACGCCAGGAACTGGCTTTGAGTTTCCGACGAGAGGGAAATTCTATAGTTGGGAGTTCTTCTATTTTCCGCTCTTGAGTTGACACTTTTTTGAGTTCCGAACTTTTGTCAACAAAGGTTGGCTTTTGATTTGGCATCCATAAAATATCCTAAACTTTAAACCCAGTCTTCCGGTAATTATAATTGACTTTAAGTTATTCAATAATAGGAGTAAATCTTTTTCCGATCAAAGGTAAGATATACTTATAAAAATATGAATCCCTAAAAATCTAACTCATACCATACAAAGCTCTTAATGTCTAGTCTATATGAACAGACAATAAAATTGTTACATATTAATATCAATCTGAATAAGTTGATTGACGAAAGAGGCTGAAGATAGCTTTAATATCAGATAAAATCTGCGTTTAGACTTGAATGCATCAGAGGTAGACTGATTTTTGCATGATTTGTGCTTCGATGAGTACGATTATGAGCAAATAACATGGCATGGGATAATCACAGCCTGAGAATTCCAGTTGGTTAATTGACAAAACAGAACTCAGAAAGCTGACTTTAATACATCCTGTCGCCGTTTGACTTCTATCCTCTTGCTGACTTTCTACCCTGTAGTTGATGCAGTGGAGGTAATGGGGCAATTATGGTTATAGGACAATAAAACTCCTTTTTAACCTAAACTCAATTGTGCTGATGCAGCAGTCAATTGCTTACTCAAAAGCCTTGTAGTTGGAACTGTGCAAATCAAGAAAACTCAACTCTCAAAATTATGGAAGTGAAAATGCAAGAACCAGAATACACAGAAACCACGTCAAAAGAGACAACAATCCCAGATATTAACACCCAAGCAGGAAGCATCACCAAACTCCAGCCTCCTGTACAGTCTCAGGAAGAATGGCTCAAATATGGGCAACAAATTTCAGGCTTTTTAGGCACATTACCTGACTATCTAGGCAACTTCCTTAATCAATATAAGCAGCCTATCGTTAGTGTGGGATTAGTAATCACGGCAATTGTTACAGTTAAGGTACTATTAGCTGTACTAGATTCTCTCAATGATATTCCTTTGGTAGCACCTACTTTTGAGTTAATTGGTATTGGTTATTCTGCCTGGTTTGTTTATCGCTATTTACTCAAAGCTTCAACTAGGCAAGAGTTAACCAGTGAAATCACAACCCTCAAATCACAAGTTGTTGGTAAAGACTCTTAATTATTAAGGAGTTCAGGATTCAGTGAACAGTGAACAGTGATAACTGATAACTGAATCCTGCCTTTTCAAAGTACTCTTAAGATGCTGGGAATGCTATCTATTGCTTCTAGGGTTTGAATTTCGGCTAAAGCTTGTCTGAAATCTCCTTCCTGAACATCATGGGTGACAACAACAATCTCGGCTAGTTCTGCCTGAAAACCAGTTTGCACTAGGGACTCCAGGCTCACGCCATATTTGCCAAAGCAAGTACCTAATTTACCAATTACACTTGGTTGGTCTTTTGTTAAAAACCGCGCATAAAATCGGGTTACAAGTTCAGAAATTGGTGCAATTTGTAGGTAATTTTGATGTCTACAGGCTAAGAGAGGATTAGATTTGGGGGTATTAATTTTCAGAGTTGCTAACAGATTCAATATATCCGAGCAAACGGCACTAGCAGTAGCACCAGCACCAGCACCAGGCCCAAAAAACATCACTTGGCCAATGGGTTCTCCTTCGACAAGAATGGCATTATAAACACCGTTAATACTGGCTAAAGGATGTGTTTGAGGTACTAGGGTGGGATGAACTCTAACTGATAGTTGAGAGTTATCGCTAGTTTGGCCTTTGGCAATTGCTAATAATTTAATCACAAATCCCAACTTGGTGGCGTAGCTAATATCTGTCTTACTGACTTGACGAATTCCCTCACAATACACATCTTGTAAGTTGATGCGGCCATCAAAGCCTAATGAGGCCAAGATAGCTATTTTATCGGCTGCATCTAAGCCATCAACATCAGCGGTGGGGTCAGCTTCGGCATAACCTAACCGTTGAGCATCAGCTAGGACATCATCGAAGTCACTGCCTTCTGTTTGCATCCGTGTCAGGATATAGTTAGTTGTACCGTTAACAATGCCTGTGACAGCATGAATGCGGTTGACACTCAAAGACTGTTTCAGGGGTTGAATTACGGGAATGCCACCTCCTACGGATGCTTCTATCATCACATATACCCCGGCTTGATTGGCGGCGGTAAATATTTCTGCACCAAATCGAGAGATAGCGGCTTTATTAGCAGTAACTACGTGCTTACCATTTTTAATAGCGGTGAGAATGAGCGATCTCGCTGGTTCCAATCCACCCATCATTTCAACAATTATATCTATTTCTGGGTCATTGACAATCGCTTCTAAATTTGTAGTTACTACCTCTGGTGGCAATTCTACCAAACGGGGTTTGGAGAGTGATCGCATTCCGACCCGATATATTTCTATTTCTTTTAATAGAGGGTGACGACCTTCGCTGTCTTGCAACAGTTGTACAGTCCCCGTTCCCACAGTACCTAATCCCAATATTCCTAGTTTTATACCCACAGATTTCGCACCCAAAAAACTCTATATACAAAACAATTGTAGGCAGGGCATCGCCCCACCTACTGATTATCCATAAAAAGACAAAAGGGAAAAGGGAACAGATCACAATAAAGACAAAAGGGAAAAGGGAACAGATCACAATAAATACTGTTGCCCGTTGCCCATTGCCTATTAGTATGTTTCTACGTGCCAGCGATGTGCCTTCTTGAGATCCTTTTGGTAATCACTCCAAGTCACACCTTCCTTAGCAGCAGCAGCACTCAAAGCTGCATCAATCCCACCTTCCATACCGCGTAAACCGCATATGTAAGTGTGGGTTTTTTCATTTTTAATCAACTGCCACAGTTCATCAGCGTGTTCTGCTACACGGTCTTGGATGTACATTCTGCCACCTTCGGCATTTTTCTGTTCCCTACTGATAGCATAGGTGAGGCGGAAGTTATCTGGATACTTTTGTTGCATTTCTTCCAGTTCTTCCTTGTATAGAATGTTGGGAGTCGTTGGTACACCAAACAACAACCAAGCAAATCCTTTAAATTGGTACTCTGGGTTAGCTGCTCTTTCACCATCTTTAAACATCCGCCACAAGTAAGCCCGCATGGGAGCAATACCTGTTCCTGTTGCCAACATAATCACATTGGTATCAGTGTCATCAGGTAACAACATTTCCTTACCAACAGGCCCTGTAATTTTTACATCTGCCCCTGGTGCCAACTGAGTCAGATAAGTAGAACAAACACCATAAACGGTTTCACCGCTTTCTGGATGCTTGTACTCTAATTGGCGGACACACAATGATATTGTCTTATCATCCACATCATCGCCATGACGAGTTGAAGCAATCGAGTAAAGTCTTAGTTTTTCTGGTTTACCATTTTTGTCAACACCTGGTGGAATAATACCGATACTTTGACCTTCGATATATTTTAAATTACTACCAGCAAGGTCAAACTTCAGGTGCTGAACAATACCAATGCCACCTTCTTTAACTAACGGTTCATTCGAGATACACTTACCGATAAACGGAGCGTTAGGACGGTAAGTATTTACAGGAACATCAGCGTGTTTGGCTTTCCCTTGAGTCATGGTATTGCCTTTTTTCTCCTTAGCAGGTGATTTAGCAAATCCTTTAGATTCGCTATTTGTATTCACAGGTGTGGCTTTACCATTATCCTCAGTGTTAGCATTCACTGGAGTAACTAACTCGCTTACTTCGCTGTTTGTACTTGCCACAACAGCTTGACCATTAACTGGCCCTAAAACTGTGCTTGGCTGAATACTAACAATTTTGCCCCCTAGACGAGCGATCCGTCGCATTTCTTGATTCATGCGGTTGTAAGGCACTCTGATGAACACACTGCCACTTTTACGAATAGGGTAGTTAGTTTGGTCAGTTGCTTCGTTCTGACGCAGACCCACCACTTCGTAAACGAAGATGCGGCTACCTGATCCTATATTGGCAGCACCCTCAACAGCACCTTGATTGTACATTCGTTCTACCACTCCGATATTTACTTAACCGTTTATCAAAAAATAATTCCCATCCTATGCCAGCTTTAGTTTACCGGATTTTAGTTGCATAAAACTGGCTATCTGGGAAAACAGCATCATTAACAGTTATCAGTTATCAGTTTTACCACCCTCATTTAATTCCCTACCAATTGCAGCAAGGTTTTATGATGGGTTTCAATAATTTACCTAATGCTTGATAACGGTTAACTGTGGACTGATTGATAATGATGCCCTGCTCAGTACACTCGGCCAAGGCATATCGGCATGGTAAAAAACACACCTGTTCACTATTCAAGGTAGAGGATAAGTCTTCAATAGAATGTTAATGGTGAATCAATTTAAGGTTTTTTTCGGGAACTGCATCATGGGGAGGAGTATTGCTTACGCAAGGCTTCGCTATCAGGAGATAGGAGTTCAGGAGGTAATACATAATTTTTCCCATCACCTCATCGCCCTCATATCCCTAATAACCCAACACCCTATTTCTTCATAAGGAGTGCAGGGAAAAAAAATTAAGTTTTTCTTCGGTTTCTGCTACGCTTTTGATTGGTACACTAAAAGATTGTTTTTAACAGCAAAACTTGTTACAAAATACATCTTTCTGTTAAAATCTAGTATAACACTAGGATTAAATACTTACCAGCCAAGAATTCAGGATAGTTCAGTAGGTAACTAATTAACAAGCATGACTATGTTGCTCACTGCCCTGATATTCTATTTTTATGCTGGATAGCAAGAATGCAGGATTTTACCATTGGGGTAAGCTCTTGGTTTCACAAATCTGTTGTGAGAAGAATTATTCATTGACACATCTTTTTTAGTATTTAGAGGAGATTTATGACTAAGCCGGAACGCGTGGTACTGATTGGAGTAGCCGGAGACTCAGGGTGCGGTAAATCTACATTTTTGCGTCGATTGATCGATTTATTTGGTGAAGACCTGATGACAGTTATCTGCTTGGATGACTATCATTCCCTAGATCGTAAACAACGCAAAGAAACTGGTATAACTGCACTAGACCCCAGAGCTAACAATTTTGACCTGATGTATGAGCAAATTAAGGCTCTCAAAGAAGGCCAAGCGGTTGATAAGCCGATTTACAACCACGAAACCGGCTTGATCGATCCGGCAGAACGGATTGAACCAAACCATATTATAGTAGTTGAAGGTCTACATCCTTTATATGATGAACGGGTGAGAGCCTTGCTTGATTTCAGTGTTTACTTTGACATCAGCGATGAAGTCAAAATTGCCTGGAAGATTCAACGGGATATGGCTGAACGAGGCCACCGCTACGAAGATGTGTTAGCGCAAATTAACTCTCGTAAACCTGACTTTGACAAGTTTATCGAACCACAAAGAGAATTTGCTGATGTGGTTTTGCAAGTATTACCCACAAACTTAATCAAGAATGATACAGAGCGCAAAGTTTTGCGGGTACGGATGTTGCAACGAGAAGGTAAAGAAGGATTTAATCCAGCTTACTTGTTTGATGAAGGTTCCACTATTCAGTGGACTCCTTGCGGACGCAAACTGACTTGTTCCTACCCTGGTATGCAAATGTACTATGGTTCTGATGTTTACTACGGTCGCTACGTTTCTGTATTAGAAGTAGATGGTCAGTTTGACAACTTAGAAGAAATCATTTACATCGAAAACCATCTCAGCAATACTTCTACTAAATACATAGGTGAGATGACTCACTTATTGCTACAACACCGTGAATATCCAGGTTCCAACAATGGTACTGGTTTGTTCCAAGTACTGACAGGGCTGAAAATGCGTTCTGTTTATGAGCGATTGACAGCTAAGGAAGCAAAGTTAGCGGTTCAAGTCTGAAGCCAGCAATGTTAATAAACAAAAGGGGTTCCATCTGTGGGTGTACCCCTTTTTTTATGGATTAATCTGTTGTCTTAATAGTCCAAAATATAGACAGTGAGTCTGTAAATATTGTTATGATTTCAGAAATTAATAGCTGAACTAAATGCCTGAATTTAGCCAGTGAACAAAATTGATCTAGGAGGAATTCCTTTGTCTCGACGCTATTTATTTACTTCCGAGTCCGTAACTGAAGGTCATCCAGATAAAATCTGTGATCAAATTTCAGATACTATTCTGGATGCTCTACTTACTCAAGACCCCACTAGTCGGGTTGCGGCTGAGGTTGTTGTTAATACTGGTCTGGTGCTAATTACTGGCGAAATTACTACCAAAGCCAATGTGAATTTTGTCAATTTGGCGCGGAATAAAATTGCAGAAATTGGCTATACTGATGCAGTCAACGGCTTCTGTGCTACCAGTACTAGTGTGCTAGTAGCTTTAGATGAACAATCACCTGATATTGCTCAAGGTGTAAATACTGCTCAGGAAAGCCGTGCTCAGGATAGTGAAGAACTATTCGATAAAGTTGGTGCTGGTGATCAAGGTATCATGTTCGGTTTTGCTTGCAACGAAACACCAGAATTGATGCCTTTACCTATTAGTCTAGCTCACCGCATTGCGCTTAGGCTGGCAGCAGTGAGGAAAATGGGTGATTTAGTTTATCTGCGTCCTGATGGTAAAACCCAAATTACTGTGGTTTATGAGGATGGCAGACCTGTAGGTATTGATACGATTTTGATTTCTACTCAGCATACACCTAATATTGGGGATATTACGGATGAGGCTGCGGTACAAGCCAAAATTAAGGAAGAGCTGTGGTCAATGGTGGTAATACCTGTGTTTGGGGATATTGAAGTTAAGCCAACTGAAGAGACACGCTTTTTAGTCAATCCTACAGGTAAATTTGTGATTGGTGGACCTCAAGGTGATTCTGGTCTAACTGGAAGGAAAATCATTGTTGATACTTACGGTGGTTATTCCCGACATGGTGGTGGTGCTTTCTCTGGTAAGGATCCCACGAAGGTAGATCGTTCTGCTGCTTATGCTGCTCGTTATGCAGCTAAAAATATTGTAGCGGCGGGGTTAGCAGAAAAATGTGAAGTGCAGTTAAGTTATGCCATTGGTGTAGCCAGACCTGTAAGTATTTTTGTGGATACCTTTGGAACTGGTAAAGTGGATGATGAAATTTTGCTGCAATTAGTCAAAGATAACTTTGAATTGCGTCCAGCAGGAATTATCCACACTTTCAATTTACGTAACTTACCCAGTGAAAGAGGCGGACGTTTCTATCAGGACGTTGCAGCTTACGGTCACTTGGGAAGAACTGATTTAGATTTACCTTGGGAACGCCTTGACAAGGTCGATGTGTTAAAAGTAGCAGCTAATAAGTCTCTTTCAGAAGCCATAGCACCAGTATTAACATAAAATCTGGTGGTCTTAAATCATAAGATATTCCATGAGCATACCTCTGCTTAATTTTAATGAAAGCAGAGGTTTTCTATTTGTTCTATGAGTAAATTGCGCCTAAAACAACCTTAATCTAGAGTTTATTTCCAATCAGGAATTTGCGCGTCTTCTCCACCAATGCCGATACCAGTATTATATATTTCTGCTCCAGTAATAGTTAGGTCATTCATCGATGCTTGATATACGTTGGAATCGTTAATAGTAGCACTGGTTAGGTTTGCACCATTGAGATTAGCTTGTTTGAGGTTGACATTCGTGACAAACGCTGATGTTAAATTTGCACCTGTCAAATTTGCGCCTGTGAGGTCAGCACCTTCGAGGTTGGCTTCTGTTAAGTTAGCACCGCGGAGATTTGCGCCTCGTAAATCTGCACCAATTAGATGAGCGCCGCTGAGGTTGACTCCTGATAGTTCACAACGCTGACATTCCCCACTGGACAAAAGTTTTTGTAAGTCTTGTCTATTCCCAGCTTGAACTGAGTTAGCAAACAATAGGGGAGCGACTAAGGCTATAGCGGTTAATAGCTGGCGTTTCATAATGATTCCCCCTTCCTTATATAGAATAGCATCCGTTCTTTTCCTCACAAATTGATTATCTCACTAAATGCGGGAAGAAGGTTAATTTATTTCACAAGCTAGATGTGATGTTTTTCCAATTGGTTACTAATGCTCTAACTACTACTGGGTTTAGGTTTGAGGTATGTCTAAATGCTGATTTGAGATAAATTGCGGTTATTAAATTTAGTGTTAACTATTTTGAAGTTGCATTACAGAATAAGGTTTTGCTGTGGTAGAAAATGAATATTTTTTCCTAGTACGTAGATCGTTGTAAGCGAGAAATTCTCGTATATACTTTGTAACCAGTTCTGGCTGTTCCTGCTGAACCCAATGACCAGAATTAGGAATATATTTGATTTGTCAGTTCTTGACATATTCTTGAGTACCATAAAGTAAGTTCTTTTCCTAGTGCGGTGTCTTGTTCTCCCCAAATCATGAGGGTGGGAACTTCGAGAATACTCCAATTTTTGTTGAGGAGGCGCTGTTGAAAAATATTACGATAGTAATTTAACATAGCTGTGATTGCTCCTCCTTTAGCAGCAGCGTCTTTGTAGGCTGCTAGGTCTGCTGTGGTGAAGGCGTTTTTATTGAAAGGTTTTCCTTGAATGACTTTGGTAATAGCTTCATAGTCAGAAGCTTGCATGACTAGTTCGGGAAGCAGAGGAAGTTGAAACAAAAAGATATAGTAACTGCGTAAAAGCTGCTCAGGAGTGCTTAAGCCTTGGGAAAATTTGGCTGGATGGGGGAGGTTTAGTATAATTACTTTTTCTATCATGTCTGGGTGAGCGTAGGCAAAATTCCAAGCTATCGCAGCACCCTAATCATGACCAACTAAAAAACAACTTTCATATCCTAAACCTTGAATTACTCCTTCAATATCTTTAACAAATTCATCCATGACATAAGCAGATTGTGTTTGGGGTTTATCACTATCGTTATAGCCACGTAAATCAAGAGCAACAACTTGATAATTTTGGGCAAATTCGGGGATTTGATGCCGCCATGAGTAGCAAAATTCAGGAAACCCATGCAACATTAACATTAAAATTCCTTCACCTTGGGTGACATAATGTAATTTGATGCTATTAGTAGTTATATAAGCGTGTGTCCAAGAATTTTCTATGATAGGCATAAATTCAGATTGAATTGGTGACTACTGTAACTGTTTATGAAATAGATTATACAACAACTTTTGCAGAACAACATCTATTAAAGGTTATACCAAGGGGAAAAACAATTGCTATTGACAGATTCACATAACCTAGTACCGGCGTGAATTCAAAATGCTTCTTTTAGAAGATCTACCCTAACAAAATATCTCCTTCGGAGACCCTACGCTAACAAAATCCAAAATGTATATGGCGTGAGCTTTTCAGAGATTTGGAATGGTTGGTTTATTTCTGCCTTGGGGTACTAGTCCCCAGCAAGATATTCGCAATCCAAAATCCAAAATCCAAAATCCAAAATCTAAAATGGTGTCAGGGTGTAAATGAATAAAGTAGAAATACGTGGTATCTGGTTAACCACAACTGATAGTCAGGTTCTCAGATCAAGACAAAACATTGCTGAAGCAATGGAATTTTTAGCTGAAACGGGATTTAATGTCGTCTTTCCTGTTCTTTGGAATCAAGGAGTTACCTTGTATCGGAGTTCCACAATGTGGAATATGTTTGGTATAGAAATTGGTTCAAGTTTTTTAGGGCGTGATCCTTTAGCCGAATTAGTAGAAGAAGCACGACGAGTAGGTTTAAAAGTCATAGCTTGGTTTGAATATGGTTTCGTCAGTTCCTATAATTTAAATGGCGGGATGTTATTACAACAAAAACCAGAATGGGGAGCATATAATTACCAGGGTAACTTCCTGAAAAAGAATGGTTTTGAATGGCTGAATGCTTTTGGTTTTCAGGTGCAGTAATTTCTATTAAATTTATTTTTGGAAGTTGTTAAGAATTATGATGTTGATGGAATTCAGGGAGATGATCGTTTTCCGGCGTTACCATGGGAAGGTAGATATAATCAATGGACTGTAAACCGCTACCGTCAACAGTTTAAGAAATATCCACCAAAGAACCACAAGGATAAACATTGTTTAAAGTGGCGAGCAAATATTCTATCTAAGGTTTTAGCACTGCTTTACCAAGAAGTGAAAGTAGTTAATCCTGATTTATTAGTTTCAGTGGCACCTAATATTTAGGATTGGGGATTTCGAGAATATTTACAAGATTCACCAATTTAGTGAAAGCGGGGAATTGTTGATATTGTCCATCCACAAACTTATCAACATGATTTTTTCAGTTATAAATCCGTTCTTAATAGGTTGGTAAATAACTAATTTCCAGATGCTATGTTACGAACACTACCACCAGGAATTTTAATCAAATTAGGAAATTATAGAATTAGTCCAGATTATTTATTACAGATAATTGAATATGATCGTCAATTGGGAATTAATGGAGAGGTATGCTTCTTTTATGAAGGTTTGCGGGAGAATAATAATCAGTTAGCGAAAGTTTTAAAAAAAGGACCCTATGCTCAGTCGGCATTATTTCCAAATTTGGTAAATTTACAAGAATTTACAAGATATTAATTTGAGTCATGGCAGGTCTACTTCCATGTTGCAGCGATTAGAGAAACAATTGAGAAAAATTTTTAAGGGAGAAAATCAGTGGTTAAGTTACAACCTGAACAGATTATCGAAACTCTCAAACAAGATTTACCGACTTTGTTTGAGCAGGATATTTTTTATGATATCTATTCACAGGATATCTTTTTTCGTGACCCTGTGAATAAGTTTAAGGGTAAGTTTAATTATCGGATTATTTTTTGGACTTTACGTTTTCATGGTCAGTTGTTCTTTAGGGAAATTGCTTTTGATTTACATGATGTGTGTGAGTCGGAGGAGAATACAATTTTAGCAACGTGGACTGTGCAGGGTGTGTTGCGAGTTCCCTCGAAGGCGCGGTTATTTTTTAATGGATATTCGACTTATAAGTTGAATAATGAGGGTTTGATTTATGAACATATTGATACTTGGGATAGGGAAGCGGGGGAGATTGTAAGGCAGTTTTTTAGGAAGGGGGTGTGATTTCGCATTGGTGTTGAAAGTGGGTGGTAATTGAACCACGAAGAAGCGTTCGTGTAGCGTCCCGTAGGGATAGAACGCGAAGGAAGAAGGAAGGAAAAAATAAGGAAGAGTTTTTATTTCTGAATTTATTTGCTTTCCCAGTCTTCCAGTTTTAACTTAGGAATACGTGAAAATTCTCTGGTATTGTTGTGTGTCACTAATATTAAATTGTTAGCTAAGGCAATAGCGGTAATTTGTAGATCATACGCGCCGATGGGTGTTCCTATAGCAGTCAGTTGAGCGCGAATTTTACCAAAACATAGAAGCAGCTTCATCATTAAAAGGTAAAGAATCATAATAGACCTCTTGCAGAATTAATTTTATGTTATAAGAGGGGTTGTCTTTGTTTTAGCCAAAAGTTAGAGTTACACGGTTATGCTTGAATTAGTGATCGCAAAGAACACCAAACAAAAATACATAAAATCTACAACTCTCCATCATACCATATAACCAATTTTGCAAGAGGTCTAATGATCGAGAAATGATTGTTGTTTTTCTAATGTGCGTTTAGAATTATTACTTCGCATTGCACCATAAGAAAGTTCTGCTTTTACCACAGAACATACAGCTATATCTTTAGTTAGTACTGATAAAATCCGGTTTTGAACAGATACAGACCGACCATTCAAGTACATTACACAAACATTAGTATCAAGTAGGTAGAGCATTTGTTTAATCAAACATTCCTTCTATTTTTTCATGTAGGTTATCAAAAATACCTTCATTATCAATGATAATAGGATCATCAGCGGAAATTTAATCTAATGATGCGAGTGATGCTTTTTCAGCCTTGGGTTTTTATTGATAAACGATTATTACTTCTACATCAGCATCTCGTATCTGGGGTAAAGGTATGTGTAATATTCCATCATTACCAACGTGAGATTCTAGTTTCATGCTTTGCATAATCAGTTTTTTTCCCTATATTCTGATAGCTCTGATTTGATTGTAAACAATTTTAGGAATGCTTTTATATAATACCCAGATCCCCGACTTCTTTTTTGACTTTGTAAATAAATTATAAATTGATGTCAGAAGTCGGGGAGCTTATTCGACTCATAATCCTCACTATCCTCACTTAGACAACTGCCGAATATTGCTTCAACACCTGCCTTAAATATTCCCCAGTATAAGAACGTTGATTTTCCGCCACATCTTCCGGTGTACCTGCAATAATAATTTGTCCTCCTTGATCTCCTCCTTCTGGTCCCAAATCTATTACCCAATCAGAACAACGAATCACATCTAAATTATGTTCAATGACTAAAATTGAATTTCCTTTATCCACCAATTTTTGTAAAACATCCAACAATTTATGTACGTCGTAAAAAGACAATCCTGTTGTTGGTTCATCTATTAAATAAAGAGTCTTCCCTGTTGCACGTCGAGATAATTCTGTTGCTAATTTCACCCGTTGTGCTTCTCCACCAGATAAAGTTGTGGCTGGTTGTCCTAACTGCACATAACCTAAACCCACATCCACTAATGTTTGTAATCTGGTGACAGCTTTGGGAATGTTTTCAGAAAATGCTAATGCTTCTTCAACGGTCATATTGAGAACGTCGGAAATTGATTTATCTTTATATTTAACTTGTAATGTTTCCCGGTTGTATCTCGCACCTTTGCAAATTTCACACTGTACATAAACGTCAGGTAAAAAGTTCATTTCAATGACGTTTACACCTTGTCCGCTACAAGCTTCACATCTTCCACCTTTAACGTTGAAAGAAAATTGTCCCGGTTTGTAGCCTCTGGTTTTGGCTTCGATAGTTTGGGAAAACACATCTCGAATGATATCGAAAACTCCGGTGTAGGTTGCTGGGTTAGAACGGGGAGTTCTACCAATTGGTGATTGGTCGATGACTATGGCTTTGTCAACGCAGTTTAAACCTTTAATTTCATCAATATCTTTGGGAAAGGGAATTCTTTTTAAAAGATGATGTTGTAATGCTGGATAAAGTAGTTCATTGATTAATGTAGATTTTCCTGAACCAGAAACACCGGTGACAGCGACAAGTTTACCTAAAGGAATTTCGACATCTATATTTCTGAGGTTGTTGCGATGAGCGTTTCTAATTATTAAAGTTCTGCCATTTCCTTCTCTTCTAGAGACTGGGGTATTAATGACTCTTCTTCCTGATAGGTAAGCACCGGTTAAAGAAGCTTCTGCATTTAATAAATTTTCTAAGTTTCCCTGAGCAATAATATTTCCGCCATGAATTCCTGCACCAGGACCAATATCTACTATATAATTAGCTGCACGTATGGTTTCTTCGTCATGTTCGACGACTATTAATGTATTTCCTAAGTCGCGTAATTTGGTTAAAGTTTTCAATAAACGTCCGTTATCTCTTTGATGCAAACCGATGCTTGGTTCGTCTAAAACGTAGAGAACTCCTGTTAATCCAGAACCAATTTGTGTTGCTAACCGAATTCGTTGGCCTTCTCCACCTGATAATGTCATGGCGGGACGATCTAAGGTGAGATAATCTAACCCGACATCTAATAAAAACTGCAATCTGGCTTTAATTTCTTTGAGAACTAAATCGCCAATTTGTATTTGTCGTGGGGTCAATTTCAATCGGTCTATTCTTTCTCCACATTCGCGGATGGAGACGCTGGTTAAATCTGAAATTCCATATTGTCCTAATTTCACGGCTAAGGCTTCGGGTTTTAACCGCTTTCCTCCACAAACTTCACAAGGTTGATCGATTAAATATTCTTCCAGTTTCTGTTTAACTAATTCTGTGCCCCCTTCATATTGTCTTTGTAAGATGGGAACTACTCCTTTAAAGGCTTGTTTTTTCCCTTCTGCGGGTTTTTCTTCTCCATATAAAATTATCTGCTGCTGTTCTGGTGTCAATTTGCTCCACTGGGTCTGTAATTCAAATCCATAGGCTTGTCCCAAACTATACAGTAATTCTAAATAGTAGGAATTTTCTTTTTCTGACCAAGGTGCGAGCGCAGCATACATGGGCGAATCTTGGTTAGGTATGACCAGTTCTGGAGAAAATCTTTTTAAAGTCCCAATGCCATGACAATGGGAACAAGCACCATAGGGAGAATTAAAAGAAAACAAACGTGGTGATAATTCTTCCATAATTGCACCATGTTCTGGACAAGCAAAGTTTTCTGAAAATACCATTTCTGATGCTAATTCTTGTGCGGAAATATCTTGATTTTCTCCCCCATTTGATATATACTTACTATGTGGTACCTCCTGCTTTACTTTACCGCAGGTATTATTTAATACTTCAATTATAGAAATCCCGTTGGATTGGTTAAGGCAGGTGGTGAGAGAATCAACTAAACGCTCTTGAATACCGTCCTTTTTAACTAACCTATCAATAACCAGTTCTATATTATGTGTAATATTTTTATCTAACTCAATGAAGTCAGATAGTTCTAAAACCTCTCCATTGACCTTAATCCTGCCAAATCCTTGCGCGGCTAAACTAGATAATAATTTGCCGTGAGTTCCCTTTTTCCCCCGGACGACAGGTGCGAGAATTTGGAAACGGGTGCGGTCTGGAAGTTCCATGATGCGATCGCACATCTCGTCAATGGTTTGGGGAGAAATACAGCGATCGCATTTAGGACAATGGGGTTCACCAGCACGACCATATAACAAGCGCAGATAATCATAAATTTCCGTTACCGTTCCCACCGTCGAACGAGGATTATGGGAAGTTGATTTTTGATCAATGGAAATCGCGGGACTTAAACCTTCAATCGCTTCCACATCAGGTTTATCCAACTGTCCCAAAAATTGCCGAGCATAGGCGCTGAGAGATTCCACATAACGCCGCTGACCTTCTGCAAAGATGGTATCAAACGCCAAAGACGACTTACCAGAACCAGAAACGCCGGTAAAGACAATCAAGCGATCGCGAGGTAGTTCTAAATCAATATTTTTCAGATTATGCTGCCTAGCACCCCGAATCCGAATAGTATTCTGGCTGTTGTCGGGGTAAGGAAGACGATCATTTAAAGATGTTGCTAGGTGTTCTGACATATTGACAGGCTAGGAGAAAGTTGCACTGTGAAACAGTTCTTAATAATACTATTTTTATTCAAGATATGCTAGGAGACAGGCAAGATCATCTGTTAACTTGAACATATTAATACTAAAATCTTGTTGACGATAGAGTTATGGTTTTGCAAATCTCAGCCCCAACCCAGCCAGAAGTCATTTACCCAGATTGCGACGGACAACCGGTGTCAAACAATACTATTCAATTTCGCTGGTTACTAGAAATTCAGCAGAACTTAGATTATCTTTTTGCTGATGACCCAAATGTATTTGTTGCTGGAGATTGATTTTGGTATCCAGTGGAAGGAAAAAACACCATTGTCACTGCACCTGATGTATTAGTGCTCTTAGGTAGACCGAAAAAAGATAGACTTTCCTATCTACAAATGGCAAGAAAATAATATTCCACCTCAAGTAGTATTTGAAATTCTTTCTCCCAGCAATACAAAATCGGAAATGGAGAGAAAATTACTTTTCTATGATCGTTATGGAGTGCAAGAATACTATTATATATGATATGATCCTCAAGAAAGTCATCTCCAAGGTTGGTTAAGAGGTGAAGATGGTTTGGATTTCATTTCTGAAATAACAGACTTTGTGAGTCCGCGTTTAAAAATTCGGTTTCTATTAGGTGAGGAGACTTTACAGCTTTATCATCCTGATGGTAGACCATTTTTAACTTAGGCAGAAATTTCTCAACAGGTAGATAAAGAAAAACAACGGGCTGAACAAGCAGAAAAAGCTAGAGAAGATGCCATACCCAAATTATTACAAATGGGTTTGAGTGTGGAACAAATAGCCGAAGTTTTGGGTTGATTAGTTGAGGAAGTACAAGCAACTACTGCAAAAAATACAGATTAACAGTCAACCAAAGATAAGATAAAGATAGTGCGTAAAACACGTAGGAATTGAGGAGTCAGGAGTCAGAATGTTTGAGAAATTAGTTAATTATCAAATAGGTATTTTTGGCGTTAGCCTGAAAAAGCTGACTGGTGATATCTGAATACTTACTTCAACACTTAACGCATTTTAGGAAAATTATCTGTGATATTGAGCTTAAATTGAGCATTGGAATTAATAGCATTACCAGGTTGATAAACCATCAAATTAGTTCCTAGTGTAGCTAATATTCCCAGAGTAGCTAACTCTAGCATAGCTATAGTTTCTTTATGATCTATTGCTGAAACTAAATAATCTATCTTTTTTCCTGAAGTAAGCAGACGAATTGGCTTGAGTTCCTTTAAAGCATCCGCAGCATTAGTATAGCGTTGTTTCTGGTTAGGTTCTACCATTTTTCTTAACCATGACCGAAAACTTAGACTGAGATGAGGAAGTAATTTCTGACAATTGAAGCGATAGTTGTCATCCATTAGTTGACCGATATCTTTAGCATGGGTATTAGTTAGTAAGCAAATTAATGTTGCACCTAAACTATATAAATCTGAAGCTTCTGTTAACCCATGACCAAATTGTTCTTCTGGTGGTATAAATCCAGGAGTACCTGCTACAAATGTACTCAAATCTACTTGAGTATCTTGGAGTTTCGCTAACCCAAAATCAACAAGATAAATGTTTAATTTTTTATCTACTAAAATATTTTCTGGTTTAATATCTCGATGAATAATCGGAGGTGTATGTTTTTGTATATAAACCAAAATATCTAAAATTGACAAAGCAATTTGTTTGACTTCTTCAGGATAAAAGCAGCGTTTTGAACCTAAAGATGGGGCTTTTTTATATTCCTAGATGAGATAGAAAAAACCATATTTTTCAAAAGAATTTAGATAACGAGGGATGCGGGGATCATCCAATAGTTGCAAAAGTTGAATTTCCCTTTCATAGGCTTTCACACCAGACCAGTCAGCCGTTATATCGGCAAAACAAAATTCTTTAATTACTACTTTTTGCTGAGAGTTCATGTGATTAGCTCAATAAGTAATGCGTCCTCCTTCTGAGTTGCGTCCTAACTCTTTAATGACTTGATAGCCAACTGCAGAAAAATCTGGATAATGATTGTAGGAATTAGTCCTTTCATCTCCATGATTTACATTGAATTCTATCATAGATACACATAGCTCGGGTATTGTCAAGACAAAATTCAGGAAAAAGTAAGTAGGTGGGCGGAAAAATTCATAACTATGTCATGGGGAATGCACCAAAGGGGAATCTAGCAATCCCAAGGGTTCCAAGTAATTTACATTTTGTTATATAGTTATGTTTATTTGTGTCTACCTACTTATCATCTCTTCTAGAGATAGGAATTAGGTAATGGGTAATGTTTTTCTCTAATTATCAATTACCAATTACCAATTACCAATTACAAATTCCAGATGGTTTTTGTGTTTTACCCTACCGACTCCAAAACTTTTTGTGCTAACCAATCTATAATTTGAGCATTGACAACTTCTGGAACTTCGTCATGGGGACAATGACCGACACCAGGAATAGGCACAATTTTGATATCTTTGCCATTTTCACGCGCCTCTTCGTAAATCTGAGCCCCAGTAATTGGTGTCCAAGGATCATTAGCACCCCAAATTACTAATAAAGGATATTGTACCTTAAGTAATAACTCCTCTGGAGTGGGGCCGGGAGGTGCAGTGAGGATGGAAGCAAAAACTTGTTGCGCTCCTGGATCACAGGATGGTGTATAGAGTAAATCAACGAGTTCACCAGTTACTGCATGGTGATCGCAATATACTTGATACAATGTGCGACGAATTTGCGATTTTTGGCGAATGCGGTTAAACACGAATTTACCAGTGATAGGGTTAGCTACCAACTTATTAAAAGTGGCCATGACAACTCGGAGAACTGGGTTCAGTTCATTGGGACGGTGACTCAAACCACCCGCAGAGTTGATTAACACACCACCAGTAGCAATTTCTGGGTATTCTGCTAACACAATTAAACTCAAAAGTGCGCCAATGGAATTGCCAATAAATATCGCTGGTGTTTGGATATGTGCATTCCAAAAATCTTTTAATAGTTCTGCCCAGACTTCCATGCTATAATCTATGGCTGCTTTATCAGAACCACCAAAACCCAACAAATCCAAAGCAAAGACCTGATAACCAACATCAGCTAAAACCGGAATATTTTTGCGCCAGTGACCAATGGAAGCACCAAAACCGTGAATCAGTACCAACGGCTGACCACTACCCATCACAGTATATTGAATGCTGTAATCTCGCCAAGTCCAAAGCTGTTTTTCCAAGGGTTGTAAATTCTGGCTTGTTATGGTAGTCATTAGTTAAGATTCCTAAAGTATTATCTCTTTATGATAATCCTCCTGGCATTCTGGACAAAAAATTATGGAAAAAGCGATATATGACGTACACTATCACCTGTAAGTTTTACCTAGATAAAAAAGCAATCAGTTAAGTAAGCTTATTACCTACTTAACATTCTAGGTGCATAAGTACGGTGTGATATGAATACTATGATTCTAAGTATACTGACTCATTTTAGGAAAGTCGCTATTACCGCAGTTTCTGTTATAGGGTTGTCGGCAACACATTATACTTTGGCAGCATCACATTTATCTGCTACAGTCGCATCAAAACCTAGTGGTGATAGTCAGCAGCTTTTAGCACAAAAACCTACTCGTGAAGCAGTAGATACAGATCGTAAAACAACTATTGGAGGGGAAACTGTAACTACTACTACTGCTACCTCTGTAAAGAAGGAAAAATCAGGATTTACTCTTTATATTTGGCAACCAGGAGGAACAATTTCCGAAGTAATTGCCCGTGTTTCCATTAAAGATAAACATGGCAACAGGTTTAATAAAGAAAGATTTTTAGGTGATTACAAATATAAAATTAAGCAGAAAGCCAAATTCGTGAATGGGTTTAAATTGGGCGATCGCATAGTTGTAAGATTGTATGATACCCGAAATCGTTTTATTGGCTACACAGAATTTGCGTGCTTACCCTATCATACAGCCGTCAACTTGATTTTATCCGCCAACCCCACACAAGATCAAGTAGTTCGTGTCTTTTATGGCGTTGATAACAACGAAGATAGCATCGTTGACAGAGATGCCACCATTAGCTACGATTACTTCACCCGACTCCATAAGCAAAAAGTTACCTTTCTTGAAACTTCGGAAAACATTAAAATCACCCAATACCAAGCCGCAGGATTTTCCAACATAGCTAAAACCAGCGTTTATCCTGTATCCTTCAGCGAAGGACATTTCGCCTTAGTAGGAAAATCCATTAGCACCGTTGATTCAAACCTAGCAAAAGCTATAACAGCCGTTCCTGGCACTTTAGTACAGCTAACTCAACTTAGCAATAACCCGACATATCAACTCAGCCAGTTATTGAGTAAATATCGTTCAATAGGTGTAGCCAAAGGTATCCAAGTCACATTTTCCGATATCTCCAAAGACTACTGGGCTAAAGACTATATCGCTGAATTAGCAGCAATGGAAATTATCGAGGGTTTCCCCGATGGTACTTTTCGACCTAATGCCCCAGTCACACGCGCCCAATTAGCCACCCTGTTGCAAAAAACCTTTATCAAAAGCAAAATTCGTCCAGCAATAGCCTTTAGAGATATTCCTAAAGGATATTGGGCTGAAGATGCCATCCGTGAAACTTATGAAATGGGCTTTTTCACCATCCTTGATCTTGATAGGAAAAACTTCAAGCCCACACAAAAGCTTACTCGCTTAGATGTTTTAATCACATTAGCCAAGGGATTGAATTATAAATTCACCGGCTCCATAAAAGATATCGTATCAATTTATAACGATGCCTCCAGCATCAAAAGCGAACACCGTAATTTCATCGCTGCCCTAACACAAAATGGTGTAGTTGTCAACTTTCCTAATATTAAATTGCTGAATGGTAAAAAAGTTGCCACCAGAGCAGAAGTTTGTGCATTATTATACAGAGCAATGGTGAGTGCTGGTGAAGCAGCTGATTTCGCTTCCAAATATATCATCAGGCCAGTTAAACCAGACATAACAGGTGAGAGAAGGCGTTGATCAATTTTCCCCTGCTCCCCTGCCCCTCTGCTCCCTACACCCTTTCTTTACTTAAAACTTTTCCACTTCAGAAAGTGATTAAATCTCATCATTTCTCTGCAGTTCTACCAGTTACACAAATTGTCTTTAGTTGGCAGAAAACAGATTTTATAGAAGTTTTAAAAAAAGCTGCTTGCTAACACTGCTGGACTAACCGTAGTTCGTGAACTAGCTTTTGCATTTCAATCACAAGGAGTATCAGCAGTTGTTTTATTGTCAGAATCTCATATAGTACTGCACTTTTGTCCAGAATAAAATAAAGTGACAATTGATATTCATATATGTGATTCTCAACAAGAGAATTTAGCGAAAGCGCAACTTTTAACACAGATACTCGCAAAAGAAATCAGCAATTCTGAATAGATAAACAAGTAGCATTATTTACCTATCACTAGTTAGAAGACTTTAGCCCCCATTTAATAAGACCAGAAACTGATAACTGTTAAAAGCACCAAGTAATTACAAAAGAAGCAGCAATATAAGCAAAAGCCTCTATTAAACCTGCACCCACATTTGGTATTTCTTGATTTACAATTTCGTCAGAAATTTTCACACCAGGAACTAAAATTAAATCTGCTAACCAAGGAATTCCTACTAGGAACCTAAACAAAACAATAGAATTAAATCATATTCAGTAAAACGCACAACCCAATTTACAAACTCTGCGGAAAATGCCACTCTGACTATATATATTGTCCAGTTGCAATCAGTAAACCAGCTAAAGCTACTCCTGCGGCTGGGTTATTGCGTTTTTCAATTTCTACAAATACATTAGACCTCTTGCAGAATTAATTTTATGTTATAATGGGGGTTATCTTTGTTTTAGCCAAAGGTTAGAGTTACACGGTTATGTTTGAATTAGCGAGCGCAAATAACAACAAAAATACATAAAATCTAAAACTCTCTATCATACCACAGAAACAATTTTGCAAGAGGTATATTATATTGAGTTACATGGGGATTACCATAATTTACCTGTTGAATTTCAATATCAACTCTATACATACAAGTATACCCATGAGTAACTGTAACTTTCAGAACCTGCTTGAGAGATAGATCACTATATAATCTATTCCTAGTTTTTCCCAGAAAACTTCAAATCGATTTACATAGGCAAATTTCAAATTTAATTGGTATGAATTAGCACAGAATTATACCTGTATTCACAAAAATCCGCAGTATTAATTCAGTTATTGTGCATATAAATATCTCAAAGAGGAAAAGGAATTTGAATTCCTTCTTGCTGATAGTGTTTATGTGGCGTCTTTACAAACAAATGTTTACCAACTCGCTGGTCGAAAAATTCGCTGACACGCATATAAAGAGTAAAATCAATACTAAAATCATTAAAAGTATGAAACCTCATATAAGGTTCATTTTCAATTAATTCTGGTGTAATTTCTTGCATCACCTCTTTAGCAACTTCCACAGTTACTCTTTCTACTAAATCCAAATCGCTATCGTAGCTTACACCCACATTCATAGTCAAAGTAATTTCTTTAGCAGGAAGGTGGTAATTTGTAAAAATCGCCGAAGCCAACTTAGAATTAGGAACAATAATCACATTATTAGAAATTTCCTTTATCGTCGTATTTCGCCAATTAATATCTGTGACATAACCCTGATGACTATCATATTATTTTAGATAATCTCCAGTTCTCACCTGTTTAGAAATAACCAAATAAAAACCAGAAAATAAATTAGCCAGAGTATCCTGGAGAGCTAAACCTACTGCTAAACCTCCAATTCCTAATGTCGTCACTATGGGAGTAACTTGAATACCCACAGTTTGCAATAATAATATTAACTTTGCCAAAACTAAAACTGCAATTTTAGCCAGATTAGAAAGTAGTGATTTAGAAACTCCTTTAGTTCTCTACACGAATAAAGTTACAAAACCAGATGTTAGTCTAGCCAAAACTAACGTCACCGAATAAAGCAAAATTATCGTCAGGAATTTTCGCAGAAGATTGATAATATCTGGTTTAAGAGCAGAACTCAGAATAGCCCGAAAAAAACTTGCGAAAACAAACCAAATAAATGTCATTCTGTGCAGTGATAAAAATATCATCTCACTACGAGGGATTTGTTTATTAGCAACAAATGTGTTGAGCTTTCGGAGAAAAACCTTTTCACCAATTAATCCAGCTAGTAAGCGAGCTAAAATAAATCCAATCGGTATCATCAATTGCATCATAGATAATTGTGAATTAAGAACTTCAAAATTAGGTTATCAGCATTAAGTCAGCATTTAACAAAATAGTCACATAGTCGGTGACAGGTAACTAGTTCATCCGTCTTTATCTGCAGTTATCTGCGTGCATCTGTGGTAAATTATTCTGGAAATCTTAATTCTATGTAGCTTCATCTTAATTTGGTATAGAATCTATGTATAATAGAGCTATATTTAAAAGAAATTTTGTGGAAAAATAAACAGAAAGAATGTAACTGTGTATATCAATAATGACAAGTCCCCTAGAAAGAATAGAATTATACCCCTAGCAATCGAGGATATTAACTGGGATTAAGTATGAAGACTTTATCACATTAGTAGCATTAGCAGAAAAAAGGCATCTAGAGAAACAAGCAGAAATTGAAAAAAGAAAAATTAGGTTAATAGCGTCTGGAGGAGGACGTAAAGCAGAAATGACCCCAAAGGAGGGAATATGTGTATGCCTAGTAGACCTGAGACAGAAGCCAACATTTGAAATTCTATGATTATTGTTTGACCTATGGAGGACAAAAGCAAATAACACATTTAATGATTGGGTAGAAATTCTGAGGGAAATTTT